>Ga0210059_1001635_pt1 | contig 34166 bp, 17 predicted proteins | sample Ectturendosymbi2_FD_188042 | JGI IMG/M metagenome (GOLD analysis project Ga0210059, IMG submission 188042) | Ecteinascidia turbinata endosymbiont from Florida, USA - Sample 2 (SPAdes) (version 2) | ecosystem: Host-associated > Tunicates > Ascidians > Unclassified | place: Key West, Florida... | reverse complement strand
GCGCAGACTTGGCCAAAAGCCAAGATTTTCCGCACTTCCACCTCTAATTGAGTTCGGGCACTGTTGTACATGGCTGGGGTTGTAAAATTTCTAGCTTGCAAACCAACTGTTTCGTCATAGATAACATCGAGACCAGCTATTCCGCCATATAGCTCTTTTTCATGCAATCAAAGAGAATAGAACTAAACTGAAATAGTTTTGTAGCATTTTTTTTATTTACGCTTTTACATTTTGCGCAATACTTGATAAAAATTGCAGTAAAAAGTTGCACGCAAAAATCGAAAAATTTGCAAAAAGTTGCAATATAAAATTCCTGGAAACAGCTCAAAACATTGAAACACAGATATTTTGAGCATTTAAGCAGCTGTTGGAAGCTGTAAAAAAAAGTTGCAAAAGTTGCAAAAAGTTACAAATGAAAAAAAAGAACAAGTTTCTAAGTATATTGTAAATCAGATTATGTGTTAGAATTCACAATGTTAATTTTCCTGACCATGAAAATAATATATGCAAATTTATGTTATATTTGTTTAAATTTCAAAAATAAAAAAATTAGCAATATTCAAAATTAACCCTTTTTCCTAATTTTTTCACATTTTTCATCATGTTTTTAATCTTAACAAATTTTGTTGAGGGTGTTGAGCATACTTAAGAACTGTATTATTAAACCAGTTTTTTTTTAAGGAAAATATGAGGTACCTGGTATGGACCTGTAGGGACTCGATTTTCTTTAAGGGACCTGATAAAATTTTCTTTGATTCTAGGGACCCGATTTTCAATTCTAGAAACACCTTAAAAAACCCTGATTAAACATTCCTTAAAATTTTTTTTTATTCAACAAATATAATTAAATTAGATTTAATTAAAAAAATTAAATTTAATTAGATTTAATCAAAAAATTTCATTTAGTTAAAAAAATTAAGTTTTTTAAATTTTATGATAATATTTTTAAGAAATATTTTTGATTAACAAAATTTTTTTATTGGATATATACTATTATACAAACATCAAATTTTTTTGCCTGAAGATCAAAAATAAGCATGGGTGACCAAGATACAGTAGTATCTCCATAACACGGTGAAAGCTTTTGTTTTTTCTTAGTCATTTTTGGTCAAGGTTACCAACAGTGGAAGTTTTGGTTGGTCTTGGTGATTTTTTGCCAAGGTTACCAACAGTGAACGTTCTTGTTTTTCATGGACATTTTTGGCCAAGGTTACTTTTATTGGCCATTTTGGCTATGAATACCAATGATGAAAGTTACGTTTATGATTTGAGATTCTGAGCAACCTTTGGCATCCCACTTTGCCAAACGCGAGTTCGCATTCGCTGTAGGCAATCGCTGGCACCCCACTGTGCAACCAAGAGTTCGAGCTCCGGGAGGCAACTGCTGGCATGGGATTGCAAGTATGAGTATGCTTGTGCACTGGTAGGCAAGCGTTGGCAAGAAAATACGAGTATCTTGTACCCTAGAATGGAACGTGTTAAGTGGTTATGATGGTTCTTGATGCCAACGCTTCTCGATGAATAATGCAGTGCGTTCCAATTACTTCAGGATTTTTCTGTTTGACAAATATAAAAAAGCCAGATTGCACCCTGAGCATAGCAGGTGCCCCATCTGTGCAAACACTTCCAACTTTGTTCCAATCCGATTTTTCTGCTGTGAAAAGTCTTCCACAAGGTTTAGCACATCACTAGCCTTTGTCATTGTTTCCAATGGGTGGCAAAAACGAAAGTCTTCGTCAATAGTTTTGTTGTGAATAGACTGAAAAAATAGGCCTACCATTAATTGAGAGAAGTTTGCAGAATCAACTGACTCATCAAGCTGTATTACAAACACAGGTGAAGCTTTGATACATTTGATGAGTTGAGATTTGATATGACAGGCCATATCTGCAATACGAAATGTAACAGTGTTATTGGACAAGGAGACCTTCTTTACCTTTGATTTTACTCCTTCTTTACTGTTGATTTTGCTCCCTCACCCAACAAAATACCAGCGCACTCTACAAGACAGGGCTTTATCAGCGTCTCAGCAATGTTATGTGGTTTTTTGGTCTTAGCCACTTGAAGGGAAACTGTGTAAGATGCAGTCACTATTGCTTTTGAATGAGTCTGAAATTGTCCTGCACTGTCCAATTTCATTTTTTAAGCTGGATGCTTTCATTTCAAAGAGGCTTTTGTGCTTAGTGAATTGTGGGTGGGTGTTCGAAAGATGTTGCTTCAGTTGATATGCCTTCATGGAAGCATTAGAGAGGGTTTTAAAACAAATGACACATTGGGGCAACTGCTCATCACCTCTCTCTATGAAAGTGAATCCATAGTCGAAAAAAGTATCGTTATATTTTCTCTTAGCTTTAGCCATTGCTTTCTCTGCAATTGAAAATTTAGCTTGACAAAAACTTTAACTGTACACTTGGCTATACTAGCACACACAACTCTACCTTAATCAACACACAGCTCTGGGTTGTTTTTATAGCTTTCTCGCATAATCTAGACTAGCCAGCATAGCAGCACGAAAAATCTAACTGTTACGTCACAAAAATTTGGTTACAACACGAGATAATAAATATCACTATGTGGAAACAAGTCTCAAAATACTAGATTGCTGGAAGGAATTGTAAAAAGTTAAAATGAAAGCAAATGATGACAGCAAAGCTTAAAAAGAAGAGCACCTGCAACATTGTTTGTTACATCTATAATTCAAAATATTTAGATCTGGCTAATTACCCACTTTCTGCCCTGTCATTACCCACATGTGTGGGTAATTACCCATAGGTTAAGAACCCATGATATAGACTCTGAAGAAGAGTAGTGAAAGCACACATCTTTGTCGGAGTCCAACCCCACTGCAAATGGTTGTGATTTAACTCTGTAACAATGTCTGAGCAATATCATAAGTGAAGTAGTTTTTGGGTCATTTTGGCTCATGTTACCTGGCCTAGGGACCAACCACTAGGTCAAAGTATTTTGCTGAAGTTTTCATTGGAAACTAAGCTCGAGTCCAAGTCTTTTGAGCCTTTGACTTTCTAGCATTTCTGGTTCAAAAGTTACGATCTAAAATAAACAAACTAATTAATTAGCTAATTAGTCACATATTTTGGATCATAACTTTTTAACCCGAAACCCCAGCAAATCATCCAAAGTATCGAAAGACTCGGATTGTAGCCTAGTTTCTAATAAAAACTTCAGCAAAATACTACCATATAATGATTGGCGCCCAAGGTCTAGGTAAAGTGGGCCAAAGTGGCCTAAAAGTCCTCCACTTATGATGTCATCAAAAAATAACATCCCCCAAGCAAAAATTTTTTTTTCGAGTGCAGACTAGAAGACTTGCTGCGTCTTTTTGAGCCTTTCACCAGGTCTGTAGCGCTGACCGGACTGGAGAAATTCCTGTGCAAAGCCACGTGCGTTTCAGTGTTTTTTCCTCAAAAATCCTCGAAAGCGGCCAGACGCCAAAGTGTTAATGTGGATGAAATGTGCATAGACACATCTTTGGCATATTCCCAAGATTACTGAAAAATTTGCTGGTGAGTGAGAATTTGGTCTGTAGTGCTATGCCCAGGATGAAAAGCACACTGGTATGAAGTTTTGGTTCAACTAAGTTGTGACATCTGTTTTCTAGGCATTTGGCATGCACTTTTCCAGTGAAGCTAAGGATAGAGATCCCTGGTAGTTAGTGCATTACCTCCTGTCTCTCTTGTGTGGGAGGATGGCATTACCTTCTGTCTCTCTTGTGTGGGAGGATGATAACCCCAGTTTCCCAATCTTTCGATCCCTTTCCAGAATACCAGTCTCTATTTGACACAAACAAGTAAGCCAAGGAACTCCTCTTTTCAAGGCTTGGAGCATTTCAGTTCAGATTTCACCACAGCCTGTAGCCTTCCCATCCTTCAATGTTTTGACAGCATGGAAATCTTCAGCTGCAGTGATATTTTCCTCTTGCAAATGCACCTCCTGTATGTCCAATGGTGTGGAAGTAACTGGGTTCAAAAGGTGTTTGAAATCCGCTCTCCATATGCCAAGGTGGCCTCATTGCTGAGTAAGACACCATTTTGGTCTTTGATAGATCTGGCAATTACTGTTTTTACAGTAAAGGTGCCAGTAGTGTTGCCAGAATACTTTGTTAAGTTGACACTAATTGGAATGTAGTTTGTGCCGAAACTTCATCTAAGATTACATTTTGGTCTGCTTGTCTGTGATGGCTGTGTACTTTCATACTTCAGCATAACATGAATGCCAGGAAGATTTGGCTATATTTTGAAGCCAGGCCTTGCAGGCTACTTCCTTTGCTTGAATAGAATCTTTCACTTCCTGGTTCCACCAAGGATAGTATTTTTGCAATTGCCACACTGAGTCACCTCTATTCTGGGATCTGTCATGAAAAGCAACATACACTGTATGTAAAAGTCTTTCTTATATCCTTATGCATAGGGCCTCTCACTTTATACAAGACGTCCTAGACATGTGCATTTGTGTAGACAAGGGATGAGGAAGCTGCGGTCGGCATGAACATTTGATATGGCTCACATCAGAATTTTCATTACCTAATTTAGAGTACAAAATCACATCAAAATCAAGCTTTGTGATAAGCAGGTACTTAATGCCTTTGCTGCCAGTGTACAAATGTATCATACCTGGAAATCATGCATAAGCCACTATTTTCCCGCTACTTTGGAATTCCATAACTCGCCGGTAGATTGTGCTAAAAAACTGTTCGAACACTCAAAAGACTCATGAGTCTGCACTGAAAAAAAAGTTTGGTGTTGGGTGCGTTTTTTTTGTGGGTGAAGATATAAGTGGAATAGGCTTCAAAGGCATTTTTGGCCAAGGTCATCAGGCCCTAGGCCCAAACCATTTGATTGACGTACTTCGCTCATGTTTTTTGTGGAAATTGGGCTAAAATCTGGGTTATTTGAGCCTTTGATTGACTTTCTTGGGTTTTGGGTTCAAAAGTTATGCCCTCAAAAGCTATAAATTTCACGAAAAATTAAAAATTGATATTTTGTCAAATTGATGGTTTTGGGGAATAACTTTTGAACCCTAAACCCTAGAAAGTCAATCAAAGGCTCAGTAGACCTGGACTTTAGCCTAGTTTCCACTAAAAACATGAGCGAAATACTTCCATCTAGTGGTTTGGGCCCAGGGTCTGATGACCTCGGCCATAAAAGCTTGAACCTACTCTACTTGCTATGTCACCCACAAAAAGCGAAACCCAAAACTAAAATTTTTTTCATTGCAAACTTGAAAACTTGCCAAGGGTTTGAACAGCTCTCTAGCACAATCAGCCAACAAGTTATGGAGTTGCTAAGAGACGTTAGAAACTGTGGCTCATTCGAACTGTCGCGGCAGCGAAGGTACTAACGTCTAAATATGCTAAAAAATACTGATTCCATGTCCGTGCAGTGCCACAAAATCAAAGAAACATGTAGTTACAAGAACTGCAGAGTTAGTTTCAGATGACATGAGACCTTTTTCAATATCGGATGGCAAAAGTATATAGGAGTCTTAATTGTCACCAACTGCCAATGTATATAGGAGTTAAATGAATTTTTCAGGTTTTGTGCTTGTCAGCTGTCACTTCCCAGATTATATACTTACTACCAAAACTGTAGTCTTATAACTTAATTTGCAAAGATCTATATAAGATCCTACAGTATATTTCTACATGGTAGGCAGAAATTAAATGGCAACAATTTGTAGCAACACACATGGCTTGCACCTCTACCCCAAGGTCTAATTTGGGTGAGTGGTATGAAAACAAAGATTGACTCAAATGACATGGTAGTCAGAAAAGAAAAATGAACCAAGAACTGTGTTGTATGGAACAAAATGGTTCCAGTTCTGATGTAATGCCACATCTATAATGAAATTTGTTTCCATATCAGTGATCAGGACACAGTTTGAGTGAATGGAATTGGAACATCAATTGTGAATTATACTTTTAGTCCTTCTGCCCATCACCCTTTAAAATATGTTGACAGATAGATTTATTAAGTTATTTGTATCAATTTGTATTTATTGACAGGAAGAAGAGGAAGAAATTAAACTGGAAATAAACATGCTTAAGAAATATTCAGACCATCGAAACATAGCTACGTATTATGGTGCTTTTATCAAAAAGACATCACCAGGCCATGATGATCAGCTCTGGGTATGTTTAGTTAAAAACCATGTGGATGGCAATGGTTTAGCCTACTTATTTGCAGTTAGGCCAGCTATGTTTAACTTGCAGCCCGTGGTCGAAAGATTTGTACCTCCCAGTTTAGGTTTTCACTGTAGTAAATGTATCCCATAAAAGTATAGTAAAAGTATCCCATATACTGGCAACCTGTCCTTATTTTGATTATCTTGAATTTGACATTTTTGATGCAGGTGATCTTCAGTGCGACTCTATCACCTCTGTTACCATTGCAATAAGGATTCGAATGCTTTCAGTACATTAGCTGAAGCTACATTTAGTTTGCTAAGATCAAAGTAAGCCATTCAATGTGCGGCCCTCATTAACATGCCATTCAGTATGTGGTCCTGGTAAAGATAGTGACATAATTTTTGGCTCAGTAAGTCGTTTGGGTTGGACATAGCTGAGTTGGCAAACGTTCTGAGTAAGTAAAATTGACACTGTGTAGTGTGCAACTTCTGCTTCAGCAAATTGGGGTAAATATGTTTAGTAGTACTGCATTTGGTTAGAATTCAGCTTTTAAGTGTTGATAGTATTCACAATTTATTTTAAATAATTTTAGAAATCCATTTTTGTGAACTGACCACAAATTTTCTAAAATACTGTTGACATAAACCAAATCAGTGCTGATTTTGCTGATAAAACAATTTATGGGCAACCTGGCAAATGTAGATTTGGTTTTGTGAAATTGCCAAAAAATGCGAAGTATTATATTACAAGTCATGTTTCAAATAAGCACAGCCAGTTAAATTAAGAGAAGATACCTCCCAACAGATTGTACCCAACTATTGGCAGTGATGACCTAACTGTGAGAGTTTGAGTAAGCTTTTTAATGTTTGTTCCATTCTCTGCTTGTCAACATATCTGTGTTTTTTTAAAGGAAAAATACACATAGGGTTCATTCCATGTCAACTGTCCCAGCCAGTCAACCCACCATCTCAGATTTTCCTCAAATTTGATAAGCAGATAGAACTTTTCATACTGATTCCAACAAACTAATTTTTTTTGAAATTGATTAGCACCTTTGGAACCAGTTGTGCGTTGCTTTAAAAGGTATAATTTGCCCATATTGGCCAAGTTTTGCAACTCCATAACTCATCAGTTGATTGTGCTAGAGAGCTGTTCAAACCCTCAAACAACTTGGCGAGTCTTCTTGTTTGCAATGAAGAAAAATTTTTTGGTTTTGGGTTTCAGTTTTTTGTGGGTGTCATAGTGGGGTATATTTAGGCCTTATTGGCTGAGGTTATCGGGCCCTGGGCCCCAACCACTAGATGGAAGTATTTCGCTTAAATTTTTTGTACAAACTAAGCTAAAATCTGGGTCTGATGAGCCTTTGAATGGCTTTATAGCGTTTCTCGTTCAAAAATTATGGCCAAAAAAACATAAAATTGAATATTTTACCAAAACTTTGTAATTTTACAAAAATTGGCACTTTTACCCTAGCTCTTGAACCAGAAACGTTAGAAACCTAATAGAAGGCTCAAAAGACTCAAATTTTAGCCTAGTTTCCAATAAAAACTTGAACAAAATATTTCCATATAGTGGTTGGACTCAGGGCCAGGCAACCTCAGCCAAAATGGCCAAAAACCTGTGCCATTTATGAGGTCACCCACAAAAAAATGACACCCAAAATCAAAATTTTTTTTCAGTGCAAACTAAAAGACTCACCAAGTCTTTAGAGGGTTTGGATAGCTCTTTAGCACAATCGACTGGTAAATTATGGAGTTCCAAAGTGGCACGAAATTAGGAGCTTGATCCATGATTTCAAAGTACGATATACTCATACACAGGCTGCCATTGTGTTAGGGTTTCGCGAAGTTATTGGCCATACAAATGACTTCTTTTTGTTGTCAATGAAGTGCAATGACTAGCAAGAAAATCATCGACTAATTTTGAAATTAAATCATTCTCAATGTAATCATTTAATTGCTGTAAAAACTTAGAGGTTGTCCCAAGTATCTTATCTTCACTTGTGAAGAAACATTATAAAAAATCCATGCACTTACCCTAATTTTGGGGTAAAGAAAATGGGCAGTCATAAAAATCACTCACACGTGACTTACATTTTGAATGCTAATAACTCAACAAGCACACCTGCTATTGGCATCTGCAATACATCATCTAAAAGCCCTCACTGAGGAGATTTTGGTCTCAAAATATCCTCATTGCTTATTTAATAAATTATTGCCTATGGGATTTCCCTAATTTTTTTCAGTTTTTTGGCCATGACTTTTGAACCAGAAATGCTAGAAAGCTAATAATCAAACCCTCTAAAAATTCGTAATATAGCCTGTGTCTGGTTTCCAATTTTCCAATAAAATTCAAGTCAAAAACTTGGCTCCTGGTGTTGGCGTGTAGGGCCTCATAACGTTATCCAAATAGCATGAACTTACATTATGATGTCATCAACAAAAAAACAAAAATCCAAAACTTTCCAATTAAAAAAAATGAAATTACAGACTTTCCACATCTTTAGTGTTTGAACAGCTCTCTAGCTCAATCGGCAGGCGAGTTGTGGTGTACAGCCTAAATGGCCAAGGTTACCTTTTGAGGACTTGATTTTCTAACAAAATTTGGGTTTTTGAGCCATAATTTTGGATCCAGAAATGCTAAAAACTTGATCAAGGGCTCTAAAGACTCGAATTATAGCCTAGCTTCCAATAAAACCTTGAGTCAAAAAGTAGGGTTGGCAACTCGGCCCAATGACCTTGGCCAAAATGTGTAAACCAATCCCTATTACGACCTCACCCACAAAAAACCCAAACTTTTCCAATTAAAAAAATGAACTACAAGACTTCCTGCATCTATGGAGGGTTTAAACAGGTTTCTAGCATAATCAGCTGGTGGGTTACAGTTGTGCAAATTTCAGCAAGAAAAGTGGTGCATGCTGGACTGAAAGGGATAAGGTGTAACTGCATTGAAATCTTGTGCAAAAACTTGTGACATTTATTCAAAACAAACAAAGTAAGCAATGAAGATATTTTGAGACTAAAATCTCCTTCAACGAGAGCTTTCAGATGATGTATTGCACATGCCAATAGCATGTGTGCTCATTGAGTTATTACCATTCAAAATTTATGTCACACATGAGTGATTTTGAAGACTACCCATTTTCTTTACCCCAAAATTAGGGTAAACGCATGGATGTTTTGTAATTTTTCTTCACAAGTGGAGATAAGATACTTGAGACAACCTCTTCAAGTTTTTACAACAATTAAATGACTACATTGCGAATGATGTTTGTCGGAATCGCATGAAAATTTCTATCGGCTTATTAAATTTTAAGAAAATCTGAGATGATCCGTTGATTTCTCCAGTTTTTTGGTTCATTTGGAATGACCCACACGTAAAAGCACAAAGTAGACGTACGCTGCATTCAAAACATGCTTCAGTGCAGTGAAAGTATTTGCAGTATATTGCAAGAATCCTGTTTTTTTAAAATTCAATCCACATGTGTATTAGAATTGCTGCTGCACGCAAGGCTGGAAGATTGGAAACACGAATGAATATTATATATAAAAGTATTAATAAAGACCTGAAAACACCCTGTTTTCAGCAATGGGCCTAGCTGTTGTCAGAATTGCTGAAACAGTGAACAACTTGTTGTCAGGGATGACGTGCGTGACTGCTAAAGTTGAATGGACTGGAGCTAAATCTGTCGTATTTAGCAGTTTTTTGTGTTAAATGTGTTTGATATAATTTTTTTATGAACGGCGCCCCATAGACATGGTTTTCTGTTTAACCGCTGTGCTTATTTTGATTAGATTTAGATGAACTCATGTTCTTCACAGATAGCTAAGCACTAAGCCAGCGGTTCCCAAACTGCGTGTAAATTATCCCTCAGGGATAATATGCGATTCTTTGAGGGGTAACGCAGAACTAAACCACATTGTTGTTGTGCATTATGAGCAATCACTGCAAAAGAAATTTTCGACATGAAATGCGAAAATTTTTTATTGGTGGGTAATAAGACATAATCGCTGCCTTGATTTGGGTAACGGTTCGAACAAGTTTGGGAACCACTGCACTAAGCAGATAAAAATTAAACTTTGTTTGGAGGTTTCTACCAAAGTGAGGAATAGTGGTTGGTAGATTTGCATATTCAAACCTTAAATCAAAAATGTGTTTATTCATAACAGCACACATATAGCAGTATTGTAGTAGTTGAGTGATTGCACATACTGCATGGAAAGTGATTGCACATGCTTCTCTGTGGGCTGTATGCTTTCTTTCGTCTATGCAAGCATACGACTGGCCTAATTGTGTATTAATCTTATGCAGAACTTTGACACAACAACTCAAATTTTTGTGCAATTATACCAAGTGCTAGCTGTTAGTTCATAGAAGTAAACTGAATTGCCAGTGAACCACCATATTCAAGAACACGACCAGTAGGTAACATAACAGTTGTCAACTTTCATGAAACAAAGGTTATTCAAATCAGTTCAAATACCACTAGTTTGTTTTATCAACCTATCATGTTCTCTGATGTTGTGGTTTACATAAAAAATTATCAATGTTTGTATCATTTGGTGTTTAACATGTGCTTTTTGAAAGAGAAAAGATAAACGTTGGACTACACACTTAGTTTGCACTAAGGTATGCATGCACTGCAATGTAAATGTCTTGGCCTTTCTCTTTTAGCTTGTCATGGAATTTTGTGGGGCTGGTTCAGTGACTGACCTTGTAAAAGCCACCAAAGGCAACTCTCTCAAAGAGGAATGGATTGCTTATATCTGTCGTGAAATTTTGAAGGTACAATAGTTTAGCATGACAACTATAACCGCCGGTTGTTATATATATTTTTGTCATTGATTGTAAATAGTATTGCTAATTGGCTGGTGTGATCTCATGCATGAGTGGACTGTTTCTTCATGTACTGATAGATGCCATCACACTATAGCAAACATTTATATGGAACACATAGACCTGTATCTTCAAACCTTGTGAGTATTAATTCTGCTGAAGAAGTTTTGAGAAATTGAGAAAAGATTAGAAATACATCACTGCAGTACTCTGCAACGACTATATTCCGTGTTATGCATAAGATAAAATAGTGAATTCCATATCTGTTTATTATCCCATTGCATGTGTTACACACTATGCATACGGGTATTAGCTGAGTTATGTGGGATTATCGTTATGAAGCAGTGTAGTTGCACTTTGCATTCTGCTGAACACCTAGACTTTTTTCATTAGTGATTGATGTGCTACATTGCTCAAACATGAAATAACATTTTATTCAAATATTGCTTCCTTGCCATTTCATCAGGAAAAACTGTACGCTAGCGCTCAAGCATCGTTATGGTATGTACGAACGTAGCCAGCTACGTGACATACCTCAAAGCTTCTTTATGCTGTGCAGATTTACATCATGTGAATTGTATATGAAGAATTGTTAGGGATAAAGTGAATATAAAATACCTCAAAGAAAGACGTCTAAGACCTGTCTAATTGTAAATGGAAGAGTTTTTACAAATTTGGTGATCAACCTGGCATTAAAACAGACATACATTTGAATTTGTTGATTTTAATTGTTTGAAAGCGTGTGAGATGTTTTTTAAACACTGTGAATGTGGCGTGTTTTTACTTGCACTTACTAGAAGCAAGCCGTCACTCTTCATTGGTTATTGGCCAACAATATTGAATTACAATGTAAAACAAGGACTTCATTTTGTTCTTGCTTTCAGTATCAAAATGTATTTGCCGGTTGTTGTGAGCGAATTCCTATGACACTAAATTTTCAAAACAGCGTGCAATAACATGTTTTATGTGCAAACAGTAACGGTGATTTTTCTTTTCTAACAGGGTTTGCAACATCTTCACAAGCATAAAGTCATTCACCGTGATATTAAAGGTCAAAATGTGCTGTTGACTGAAAATGCTGAAGTGAAGCTCGTCGATTTCGGAGTTAGTGCACAGCTCGACAAAACGATTGGTCGACGCAACACGTTCATTGGAACGCCATACTGGATGGCTCCAGAAGTCATAGCCTGTGAACAAAATGCTGCCGCTACATATGATTATCGGGTGTGTTTTCTGTTGGCGCATGAACATTTTCTGTGATGATTGCTCAGCCAGGGTCGACAACACTGATCTTCAGGGTTAAATAGGAACAGACTTCGGTTGAAGCTCCTGCTCTGTCCGTGAGTTATTCTAATAGAACGCGCTAACTACAGTTTCCAAAAAAAACTGTTTCTTTGCTTTAATGTTGGTATAGGGAAGTGGAAAATGGCTCAGCAGATATATCAATTGTACTTTGTTTACTTTTTATTGCATTTATTGTCTGCTTTATTACTCTTTTTGGTGTTTAATGCTTCTCTGTTTGCGTTTCCTTGAAAGCTGTAAAAACTTGGGTGTATTCTGATTAAAAGATATATTTTTAAATCTCTGAAATAGGTTTTGACCAAAAGGTGACGTTAAGAGTATGATCTGCTGTAGTTCGTTAAAAAGTGCAGTTGCAGCCCCCAGCAGCACGTTAATTTGTGAAACCAACTGTCGCCCTTATTTAATTCCGTGGTATAGGTTGATTGCTTTGAAAAAGTGAAGTCTGGTACTGGCAGTAGGCTTCTGACATTCACAATAAGTTTTAGTTTAGCACCCACTTCTGCAAATAATATTATTGATATTGACTTCAGTCGCAACTTTCCGCATCTGTTCGTGTTGACGTGATTATTTTGTTTATTAGAGTGACATTTGGTCGCTTGGAATCACCGCTATCGAAATGGCCGAAGGATCACCGCGTAAGTTTTATTTGAATCTTAACGACAAATGAACTGTGGGATAGTTCCTAGATGGCTTCAATCCGAAAATGTTGGTATTGAAGATAGTCGCCCGCATACCTATTGTGCTCATTAAACAACTGTGCAACATAACTATAAAGCTTGTGTCAAGTTGACGTGTGTTTTGGATTTTTATGGAAAAGCTATCCAATTGTAGAGCTAAACCTTGGGATCATTCTATCCGTAGTTTTAATTGTGTGCTTCGGAGCATGAAATGTTTGAGAGCACCCTCATGTGGCTCTGTTTGGTTACTTTCTATATACCGTCGCAGGAAATAGCATTCTTTCAAGTGTAGATAAACCAAATTGAAGCTAAGGTTGTGTTTGGTATCCAACATATGGTGTCAGTTTTTCTGCGAAATGGGAGTTTCTTCTGTCAAAGTTTTAAATGCTCTCCGGATTATTCTACACCTCCATAAGGTTTTGAAGCCAGTAGTCATCCGTCGAGTGCCATCGTATCGTTGCAACATATCTTGATGGTTATTTCTGGAAAAGCTGAAACAACAATGTATGAGCTGTATAAATCCAGGTTTTCTTGCTCACAACTGGCACAGGATTGACCTCAGTCCACGCTCCCCAACACAATTGCAACTACGTTCTTGTGTTAAGTTTCTACAACGGAAACAGATACACCTTGAATGACTTTATGATTTTAACTATATGATTTAATCGAACGATGTCTCAGTTGGTAGCAAACGAAACGTTTAAGTGCATGAGGAAAGCAGTCGATGATATGATCCGAAATTGTTCTAGGGGAGCTCAATTGGTGTTGGCAAATGCAAATAAGCCATCAAACTTTGATTAAGCAGTCCAATTCATTGTCAAGCAATGATCAATCTGCGTCATTGTGTTTACGCCACTTGATGTAATTTTTCTGCCTAATGCTACGTAAGTTAGGCTTGCCACAGTTCAAGCCAGATAAAAGTAAAACAGGAGATAAAACTGGGACTATTGGGTCATTTAACTGTAGCAAGGGTCTTGACCAGAAGTCATTGTCGTAATCGGAATTGGCCTTTTTTTATCAGACCCCTGCCCAATTGTGTCCAACGAAACGTATCCTTTTACTGTCTTATAGCGGCGGATAAATTTGAAGGCAATACTGCGTTTGACCCTAATTGAACCGCAAGCTCAGCTTGGCCTATTTTGCCTGCAGCAATTATGTTACTGCCGTGGATCAATCTGGAAGTTTGATCCAAGGTGGACGCAAATAATCTTGCAAAGTATAGTATTTACGTGGGCATGGACCATGCGTTCATGGTCAGGTGCAGCACTGAGGTGGACTGATACCAATTTATTTAGAACACCCAGAAGCGTAACTTGGGTGGATTCACTAGGAGATACGCTTCAAAGTTCTAACTGGGGTTTTCCATTGTTAATGTAACCCTAATGTTTGCAACCGTTCCAAGACGTTGAGTGTACTTGTGAACAACTTCCACGTGCAGGTTTTTGCAAAAACGCTGGTTCATGTCTTCAGCTGCCAATTCCCGTAAAATACGCTTTGTTCAATTATAAACACTTGACCATTTTTGCTGCAGCAACAACAGCATCGCATTCTCCATGAGTTACTTTGTGCCAAATCTTGTAGTTAAACTAGAATTAACTGGTTTCACCGAGGGGCTTTGTGTGGTTATTTTGCTTTTTTGCGGAATGAACAGTGGAGTTGGAAAGACTTACCGTACGCTTACATAATTTTTTCTCTGATGCAATGTGGAAACCACGAAATGCGCTTAGATGTTAGTCCTAGCAGTAACGAATATTACTTAATGTTTCATTGTCCACAGACACAGAGTGCAAAACACGAATCGTGACATGTTGTTTGTGTTCAAAGATAAAATGTGCAAAGCACGTCATTAAAACAAATTTCAAGTCTTAGTTTTTCAGTTTTTAATAGCAATTGTTTCAAACATGACGTATACTTCTGTTTAACTTCAGAGCTTTTCGTACACAGCTGATTTCTTCGTTTATTCAAAGTACTTTTTCGAAAACATGAAAGATAAACCAGCAAAGCCAATTTTTGTTTCTTTTATGTGAAGTAGCTTGTAGTCACACAAGAAAATGTCATTTTTCTCGATTACCGTTGAATGTATTGGAATCAGTTAAAATATCGGTATTAATCTTTGCTTAACAGGGGTCTGTAAATACTTTTTGGCGCGACCCTAAAAAGTTCTAAATTCTCGCGACCCAAACATTTCGTGAGCATATAATTTTGTGGAAAATACTTTGCAAGCAAATACCAATTTCAAGACTAGTATTAACACTCGCAGTTTTCTTGCACAAAATCGTATGAAACTTAGCACATAAAACAGTAAGTGATTACATTTATTCTGTCTAATGAGAATGGCAAATTTAAAATGTAAATTTAAATTATTTCGCCACCCAGAGTGCAGAGTGGAAGGTCTCGCGACCCAAGCGACCCACTGTTTGCGGACTCCTGGATCAAACTGCCAGTCACGTATATATTGCTTGACCCAATGTTCTTAACTTGCAGCTCTTTGTGATATGCACCCGATGCGCGCCCTGTTTCTTATACCTCGAAACGCTCCTCCTAGACTGCGCGAGAGAAAATGGGCGCAAAGGTATGTATGCAGTGATCGTGGTCTTGATTTCCTTTTTCGCTGAGGCATTTCGGTCATTAATCCTGTAACAGTGTAGTATTAAAAATCGCCGTAAGTGTTCACTAGACTAGCCTACCTTTTCTGACATTATGACGGAATTGACTCAAATTTTTTTCGGCCATTAAAAAAATTCGGTACCAGATCGTGGTTGTAAGTCGTTGTAGAGATGTTCACTTGTCACTGTTAAAAAAGCTATGGGTAAACGCCTTTTCTTTATTATTGTAAGCAGATGGATTTTCAGGAAATATCCCAGACAAACCCTGGCTTAACTTTGTTGTTCCTAACTTTTACTTGGCGGTCCTTCAACAATCACGTGTCACAGTGAATATCAGATGTTAGCCAGTGTAACTGGAATCTGAAGGTAGTGTTGACCATCCATCGCAGGTTTCAAAGCTTCGTTGATCAAACGCTGGTAAAAAACTATCACCAGCGTCCAAACACCGACTCCCTTCTTCGCCATCCATTCATCAACGACCAAGTCAACGAAAGACAGGTGAAGATTCAGCTCAAAGATCATATTGACAGGACAAAGAGGAAAAAGAGTAAGTTCATGCGATCACTGAAATCCCGATAACCAAGGTGATCGGGCGTTTAATGTGGCCAGACTAAAATTTTTGCTACGCTTCTGATGAGCGACAGATTTTTGAAAAGGAAAAACTATTTGATTGTAAGAGGTTAGCTTTTCTGAAAAGTAAATGGTTTAATTTGCTCTTTATGTTACTTTCGAACATCCTCTTGCATGCCGGTGTATTCGTGCGCTTCGCTTCTATCGTAATTGGAGTACTTGGCAGCAGCCGGCTGACACAATTGTAACAGTTGAGAGTGATTTTATAACTCATGTCAAATAAAAATTAGTTTTCAGGACAAGAAGCGATGTAATTGGACTTGTCGGACTTTGCCACGCAGCTACCTTGTCGTGGTTGAGATCAGAAGCTGATGAAAGCTGACGCTGTAGTGTGTTCCATTTCATTTTGTTTTGATTAAATGAGCTGCAAAATTGCCTTTCACGCAACTTTGGTATTATAAGATGTCCGATTAATTCTGTAAGAATTCATGTAGCTGTAACACTAAACACTCTGAGTACTCAATGTTGTTCTCTCCTGAGCGCAGGAAAGTGGGAAACAATCGTGTTTTGTGAGGTGATTGGGTTCGGCGTTATAATCGTTTTTCGTGTTTGACCGAGTTCAGGGATGCATTCCAAAGTTGAATCGCAACGTAGGCTTTGCTTTGTGGGCGTATTGTTGCTAAGTATTTTTCGGTTGCAACTGGTATGCGTTTGTATTTTCTGAAAAAAGTTTTTGGATTTGATCGCTGCAAAATTGCTGGCACTCCGTTACTTTCGAATCTGTACCGCGTCTCTGGCAGGAATGAAAATCACGAGCTTGGCGTCTTTGTTGATGTATAGTGTCTTGTGAAATTTTAGTGCTGACTTGGTGCTTATGCAAACGTTTCGGGCTGAGATTTTTGTAAAATGGAGATTAATTTTGTGCTCAAGCTGCTCCAGGTGGGCACTGTTTCAAACTCCGTGGAGCAACGTAGGGAATCTTATCATTATAATGCCAAGGTTTTGTTTCGCCATTTTTTCGTTAGGCTGCGCTGAACGCTTGCATGGGTGATCGCCTCGAGTGAAATTAGCAAAAAGAAGCATTTAAGGTATTGTCCAAATCCAAGGTTTTTGTACATTTTCTGTGTCATGGAAAATACACCTCAATTTTTTTGTAATAGACGTCTCAGTACTGATCAGATTCGCTCGGGATTGGGGAATTTGTCTAATTTCCTGAAAGTCATTTCCTGTCCTTTGTATTTTCAGCTGGCGAAACAGAATACGAATACAGTGGCTCTGAAGACGAAGCAGAGGAAGGCCCTGAATCTGGTGCTCCAAGCTCGATTGCAGTAGCTCCCGGAGAATCGACGTTACGCAGAAACTTCTTGAAATTTCAGCAGGATAAACAAAGGTGATAAGTCATGAACGCCTTCGTGTTTGCACTGTTGAGAATCGTAGGACCATTCGCAAATGTGCATTGAGCGATTAATGCGTAGTTTTAACAATCGACTTTAAATGGCTTTATCATTGCGTTTCAAAGGTTGAAATCAATTTGCGGAAACTTGACATTCACTGACTTTCATGTAAGCTTGTTATTCCATTCCACCTGCCGATGTTTTTCAGTCTGCGCATCGTTTTTAATTAGAACACAAAATATACCACTTCTTACTTCGCTCAAAATGCCGCTGCCTCGCAACATTAACCTGAGGTTTCAGTCTTTCAATTTTTTATTACTCCGGAGACGTTTCAGTGCTCCTGCCAACAGAGTACGCGTTTGCAAGGTAAAGCATGCAAAAGTACGTTTAAACAAAAACTAAAAAGAGGGACGTTTCGAACTTGCGGAAAAAAACGTCATTGCCAACAAACCTCTGTTTATCTTTGAGCTCGTTTGCTGAATGCAGCTGAGAGTGGACAATGTGAAGTGTTAAAATCGTTCTTCAATTACTTTCGACCTTTTAACTTTGGATTATACTTTTCCGACTGCATTACTAACATGCGCTTAGCTGATTTTTACATGAGCAAATACGTATAGTGAAACTGTTGTAATGGTTTGCCTTGTATGATTGTCGTTTGAAAACATTGCGAGTAGGAACATTTTGGTGTTTCAGTGGTTGCAGGGAAGACCTGATTGTATTTGCATTTATTTTTTGGCAACTACCGCGAAAAATAAAAAACATAACTTCTTATCTGTTTTATGTCCATCTGGTGCGGACACTGCAGTTGTATCGCAGCCAACAAAACGGGCAGCAAGTACTTTGCATTGACGAGCGCTCACGGCAGCATTCCGAACTATCCGCTTTGGTCCCCAGCTTTCAGTGTGTTTTGCTGTTAAACAGCCAAGGTTGTTATGTTGGCCAGGTCTGAAGCACCAACTAAGGAACACGATCCACCGCAGCATGCGCGTCAGAAGGAACTCGCAGAAGAACAAAGGAAACGCCTCGAAAGGAAGAAAGAGGAAAAACGAAAGGCAGAGGAAGTTAGTAACCCTGGTTATGATGCGATAGATCGGGAGTGAAGATTGGTTGTTGGAAATGTGGGTGTGACTTAAATTTTTGACCTGATGATTTCAATTCTTAGCGTAAAGCCATAAAGAAATTAATTTGTTTAAGTTAAAGTTTTAAAGCTCAAGTCCTGTTCAAATCCAAAATCCATCACTGTCATTAGGCTATCGTAATACAATTCGAACATAAAAAAGAATCTTGGAAATGAGTTACTTATGCTCTACCTTCGGGACTGGATCAGTGGAAGTCACCCCAATTCTATAACTTTGATGACATGATACGAAAGAGAGCAGACTTTTATCACTGGTCACAGTCAAGGTTCAAACAAGCACAATGTGCAATCGGGACGTCTGTGAGAAACTCCCCTGAACCAAACTTTGCAGAAAAGATACAGTTATCTGCACTCCCGAAACTGAACCAACAGTTGCGAAGAAGTTCGAAACAAAATGATGAAATCCAAATCAATCAAAACAAACAAGATCCGGTAAGATTTAAATCCAAGTCCATGTTAATCGCTGCTATCCAGCCTCGTGCATGACTTTGATGAATGGGTGCAAGGGAAAGGTTCATGCATGGTGCTGCCACTGACTCATCAACAATGTGGCACACGCGACATTCAGTCACGTGGTTCCCGGCCCAAGCAAGTGGGGAGTAGCGCCGCTAACCACACTCCAAAAAGAGTGCAAAAAGCGAGGTAATGCAACTGAACTGAAGCAACCTCTAAAATCGCCCACTTTGCTGAATGAGATTTGCCGGGAGTGCCGCATTCCCAACGATCTTCGTAGTAAAATAATAGATTTTTGTTGAGTTATAGTAAAGGCGTTGTATGAGTCGCTGCTTCGAATGGCCGCTGATGGCGAAAGAAACCCAGCGTCTAGAAGTTGGTCGAGCGGGGTTTTTGGTCGAAAATAGCAATTGTTTTGATCAAACGTGAAATTTGCACTAAACGCCCTATCGAAGAAAATATACTTTCTTTTTCCAGAGGAACTGGGGTTCTACTTTTATAATTTGCTTCATGTGTTTTACAGATGGATCTTGTTTATAACTTTCTGATGCCAGCTGTCTAATCGAAGTTAGATATATTGCAATTTTTATTCTATAATGGCAGGCTGCGGTGAATTTTCAGCAAAATTATCCCTAAACCTGATCACTGAAGCCTGGTGCACTCCCCCTCACTCACAAACAGAGCACGCGTGTGGTGTAAACGGCTGAAGGCAGTTCAGCACATCCAAAAATGTCCGGTCCTTTGAGTGGAACTGTAAAATCCCATACAGTCAGCGGACTCTCAAAATACTGACGTAGGGAATGCTACAATATAGCCGCAGGATACAGGCTTGACATGTCATTCAATTGCTTGACCGGATCCTGTAAAAAATTTCTTGACCGGATCCTAAAACGAGTGATGCGATGCTGAATCCCGTGGCCGAGAATGCGAATAGCAATTTTCCACACAGCAGTGTGCACGAAAAATTGTGTAAGCAGCTTCTTCAAACGCCGTAAAGTTAATCGATTTTCAACGATTTTACAACCTGCTGTGAGTGCTTTGTAAGTAACTTCATGTTTATGGCGCTTTATTGTCCAATACTATTTGGGGAAATTATAGGCTTACCAAATGAAGAACATTTTCTCGTGGGTTGTTAAACTTATACTGTAGTTTATGGATGTGTGATTTGGACGTTTACCATTCTAACAAAAGAACATCTTGTTTGGGAGTAAATGCAAAGCACTGGTTCTAAAGCAGCCTGTTTTGTTTTTGCAAAGCGAGAGCAACTGAGACGAGAACAGTTAAAACGAGAAGAACGTCTCCGCGAACAGAGGAAGAAGAAATTAGAAATGGAAAGAAAGAAGGTGACTGGTGCTGTTTTGATCCAGTCAGTCATCGCTTCAAGTTTTCACGAAAACTTTATTTCATCACTGCATGCTTGATCTGACTTTCCTACAAGAGTTCGGAGAAGTAAACGTTGATATCTTGGTAGCTCAAGCAACTAGACTGCACACAGGTGGAGAGTTTGAATCAATCAGCAAATTTTTGATAGGATATCGATGTTTAGTAACACTACGCATCGTCATTCGTCAGTCCTACTTCAAGGTTGTACGACTGACGATGCGTAGTGTTACGTGACATCGCTTTCCTATTTAAAACTTTGCTGTTTGATTCAAACTCTTCACCTGTGTGGAGATTAGTTACTTGAATACAGACATGTGCAAGTTTGAATCTTCGCAAAAAGATGAAAGCAGAGCGCATTCGGCTGATTTCTCGAAAGCTTACAGAAAACTTAGAGCTTTTAATAAATTGGTAGCTCTTGTGGTATTGAATTTTTCCATGACAACGAAGATGTAGATGAACGTTTGCGAGACTTCATAACGAGAAGACGCACGAAATGGACAAGAAAAAAAAGCTTTGTTATCATTCATGGGAAAGTAACGTGTTCTGCGTGTTGCGTCGCAACATTGAACCACCAGCTATTGAACCATTACTCTTACGCTATACCAATTGGAAAATAACTTCTTCGAGCACAGAACTCTTTGTGCGATCCGGTTTTGCACTTCGGAAATAGTTAAAATATAAGCACCGTGTGCACAATGGTAGATCCAGATTACCTGTCAATCCGTCATTTACGGATTGCCCTTTAACATTTCTCCCTGAATCAAGCGAACAAAATCATTTCACTGCTTTTTTTCAATATGCTGTACTGAACAAATCAGTAACCAAGGAACGTCTTGTATTTACGATCTGCAGCACATTTATGTTCAAAACACAAACTCGCCTTCGTGCATTGTTTTTATAATTTTATGGTTATGCTTCCTTAAATAAGGATCAAAATACACGGTGAACGTTAATATAATTGAAGCAACGCTTTGTTCCTCACCCCTTCATACTTAATTTTTTTTTTTGTACTCCAACAGGCTCGATAACTTGACTCATGTGAAAACGTAATCCTGTCGTGCGTTACAGCAGGAAAGTCAGGCTGCTCATCCCCGAGAGAAACCTCAGTGGGCTCAGCAAGTTGAGGATAGAAGTAAAAGAAACCGACCTGAATCTCCGGTGCATCAACTTCGACATAATCAAGACGAACGGTCTCCGGTAAGTCTTTTTGGCCTTGCCCAGAATTATGCCTGTAGCGAAACACCTTTCACTCTGCAACAGCTTCAAAACGTCTACGCGGTTGATTGCAGATCGAAAAATATGCAGATCCATCTGAAGCCTAAGAATAAGTGCTGATTGGTTCTAACTTGGCGCAGTTGCACTCTAGGGAAAGTGGTTTGAGAAAGGCGTATCACGAGCAGACACGACATGAACCTATAAAAGCGATTTATTTTGAGAGTGTTTCTACAAAAAGTGGAGGTTGTAAGCTTCTACCGTGTGATTTTATCATCTTCCAAATTTTTTGATTTATTTTTGTTGTTCTAGATCTTGTTCGTTCAATTATAACGATAAAAATCAGTAATGGTGATTACGTTAATTTTGACCTCTACTGTTTTTCACAATTTGCTTGAATCCTGCCGGACATTTCATTAAAACCCTGAACATAGCAACCGTTATTTTATGTTAAACGTTCGGTAGACATATTATTGTCGGAGCAAAAAGATGCAAACAAGCTCATTTCCAGAAGCGTCTGTTCAGCGCCTCTGTTTAAGTTGCACGTTAAGTCGACGTTCTGATTGATTAATAGTACTAAGCCCAGACCTATGCAGATATTTGCATTACGGGACGCTGGCGTACATTTGCAAATGGAAACGTTTGATTGCTGTGTTGAGGACACGCATCACCTAAGATTCACAAGAGTTCTCGGGTGGTCAGTGCAGAGCTTGGGCTTGTGAACCCAGACATGCCCATTGCAGTTGGTACATAATCGCAATGTTTCTTGCTGTGCATTCCCCAGTACTCTTTGCGATGATTTCTTTGTCCAGATTCTAACTTGTCGTTGGCTAGGCAGGTTGTTACTCGCTCTTTATTATTATGTTCAATTATTTAACAAATATATAGAACGCTTCGCCTTCACACAGTCCCTCAATGGCAAGGAAAAGGCCTGTACCCCCTGATGTCCACGCAAAGCCAGGAATGCCGGAACCTGCTGTTCGAGGTGAAAATTCGTTGGTCTTGTTGGCGGATGTAAGACCATGAACGTACTATGGTGACTTCTGTACTTTTTACAGAAAATCGACAGGTACCTCAGTCACAAATGGGCCATCGTGTCAACGAACCAGAACATGAAGAGCCCGCGTCGAAACCCAGGTGGGTGACATTTGTTAAACAAGTGTTCAGTGCTTTGGTTTTTCCGCTCACGAAGTTCAACGCGATTATATCATTGACGCGGCCAGCATCTTCTTGAATCAACGTCCGAGGTCCTCCCCGCTGTCTTTTCGACGCTGTATTTTCAACACAGATGTTGATGTTGACCAGACCAATGGTGCTGTTAGGTAACGTATCTTGGCATCCATCAGACGTGAGAAAGTTTTAGCGAGAAAAAGTTACTTACTTCAAGCCATGTCGTTCATGCCGTGCAGTGTCATTGGATATTTTGTCCGTACAGTTGTTCCTGAGGCGCAACCAGAATTAGGTTACATTTGTTTGAGAGTAAAATGTTTCACGTACTGGCGTTTCCTTTAACGATGTTAAAACAGTACGCTGTTGCATACCTAGCAGGACTGCGTCAAACACTAGCGGCCCTCTGCTGTGCTTTCCTGTAGATCTGTCGGGCTGAGTACAGCATCATGACAGCAAACGCGACAAATGCCAAATCCCAAGTCACCTGACTTGATCGTTGTTTCCATTCATTAAGCTCAAAAAAATTTGAAAAGATCGCCCCTGGATCTCACTTGATTGAAAAGGTTAACATCCATTAAATTAATGCTAAATGGCCAAGCTTTCAGATGCATAAAGGTTGCGCCACAACATGAGCTAACAAAAAGAGCATCGGCGTGCGATCATATATGTCATCCTGCGATGTTTCGCTACCATAGTTTTTGTCTTAAAATCATAAGGTGGAGGCACTGGTTCAAAATGTGCGTTGTTGGGCCGCACCTGTTGTGTTGAGATTGCTCTGATTTATGGAAGTTTGCTGTGGAGCTATGCATTAGCACAGCCAAATCTTGTTTTTATTTGAATTTCTTTGTATCCTTAATGATCGTAAACCTTTTCACAGTTGACTTGCTTTGCAACTTCCTCCTCATTTTTAACGATTAAAAAATTTCTTCAAATTTATCTGCTTGACTGCGCATGTTATGATTCCTACGTTGCGCATAAAACGTCAGAAATGAAGGTCAACCCTGTGGTTTCTGTGTGTTCATGCCTCTCATGTTGGACCGAAGAACTCAGCTATTATTATCCCTTGCCATAAAAATCTGCATTGATGAACCAAACCTACGACTGCTGAGCACATATCGTGTTTCAGACCACCTGGTGCTCGAGTCAACGAATACTCCTCGTCATCCGATAGCAGTGACAGCGATGACTCATTCGTTGACATGAAGAACATGCATATATCAGAGCAGATGTGAGTGCCATAAATTATTACAGCGATTTGCACTGTAAAAGTAATTGCTTACTTCACCACTCTATGAACAAGTGGGGGGGAGTATAATGACGAATATTAATTACAACTTGTGTGAAGCAAACATATCGGGATTTTGCGATTGTGTTAAAAGTTCTTTTTGTCAAATGAAACTGTTCCAGTGCCCAAGGGTCTTTTTTCGAGATGCCGTTCAGCTTCCCGGTACATGGTTTCATTTTAATGTCGTCGTTGTTTTAATAAAATCAAGTTTTCCATTTGTTTTGCACAAAATGAACACGTAATTGGCAAGTCGAGGAAAAATAAAAAAAAACTTTGTGTGTGTGTACGTACCAAGCCAGTTGTACATCATTTACGTTTGAATTTGTCAAGCGAACATGCTTAGGTCAATCATTGCATCTAAAGAACATGTTTACTGTTGTGGGTTGCCCCACTTTTGTGGGTTGAGTTCGTTTATGTCGCAGTGCAGTCAATAAGAAAGAAACTTCAATTGTTTCAGATCCAACCAAGGCACGTTTATCCAGCGTGGCGCCGGAGACGACGCGTACATTGGCGCGGTGAGCTGCGTTGCATTCCTAGCATTGGCTCAGGCTTGATCGAATGTACTCACTTGTTTTGTGGCTCTTCTACAGATTTCCGGCCAGAGGCAACCAGGGGCTTACGCGGTGCGCGACAACGGAATGGCGGGTGGTAGCCAATCAAGTTGGGATCGACAAAACGTTTCTTCAGTTCTACCTGATCTCTTGCCTCGGCCACCTTACCCAGGGCCACTGCCTGGTGATGTAAGTGTCCGCCATGGTGTCCAGTTCGACTCAACACACGTCTCTAACGATTTTCGAACTTGGATTTCTGCGTGAGCCAGAACAATCCTGCATGTGTCTGCCTGTCAAAATAGATTTTCGTCTCTGGTTCATATCTGGAAAGCACTCACTGCAATGCTTTGCCTACATATCGCTTAAATTTATTTGCGCTACATTTTGGTTACTGCTTAGAAAAAATTGAAGTGAGCACTCGGAAAACCTGTTTGAGAAACACTGCCTGGTTCCGACCTGTGGAACCAGCGGCTATTTGCCGTACCTCTGCGTCTTTTGCTGTTGCGACTTCATCCGTACAGGATATTAACCAATTGGTAACGTAACTGCTTTTAGTTTTCAATGTGATTTGCTTTCACGCTATGGCTTGGTCGTCAAGGCTGAAAGCGATGCGTAAATTACCAACTACCACAATTAGATGTGGGTCCGCTCATGTTGCGCGAAGCAATCTGCTCCATGAAATTATCGTGCGGTAGTCGTTTTTTCATCACGTGTGTCCTGTAAAGCTGTTATGTAGTGGTTTTTCGATACATTTATATCTTTGTAAAGATGGAGGGCTATGTAAGTCTCCAACCTGCGCTGTTTCGAAGAATGCAAAAAATAGACACTGAAAAAAATCCTATATGACCATGATCTCTGCTTAACCTTCATTTTTGTCCCGTTGGCTGATTGAACGTCTGTTCCGAAATAAGTAAAAATAAGTAGCTAACTTTAACTTACGGTAGGTTCTGGCTGTAAGAAAGGTGTAAGTTTGTGTATTTTGCTGCGTTCCGGTTGGGCAGCCTTGTTAAAACCATGTCGGATCGCTGCAGTTTGTAATGAATATCTTTACACAACAACTTCACAAAATCTTGGGTTTTGACTTGAGATTAGGGGAGTGCAATTAACAATTACCACTACGGTCTTCTGTCTCATAGCAACCGTCGTCAGTGACCAGCTCATCGGCAAGTGCTCGTGACGAGCGGAAGGTGTCGGTGGTGAACGTCAACGTCAACCCTCAGTCATCCGATCAGTCTCACGTCGTTTCCACGGACATGCCAGAAATACGAAAATACAAGAAGCGCTTCAATTCAGAAATCCTGTGTGCTTCTTTATGGGGTAAGAAAATTTCTTTTTAGGCCAAGTGTTTGTGAGATCGGCCTCTTCCTCAACAGTCAGCTTCAAGATATTTGTATGCCTTTCAACTCACGTTTCAGTTGAAACTGTACTGACTACATTAGCCACGGCAATGCAGTTGACTGACTGCATTAGCACGTAGTATCACTGATCTATTCATAAGAACGTGCACAAATGCATGAGATTTTTCCAAAATCCATGTTCAGGTTCATAGAATTGTATCTTACTCAACAATGCCTTGTCATTTGTCTGTTTCGTTTCTGTCGATCTATTCTCAGTTGTTGGGATTGCATTTTCAAGTGCTTTAAGTCCTACAGTGATGCTCCTATTGCAGTTGTGTTTAGTAGGAAATAGTGATTTTGTGCTGCAACATGGATATAAGAAATTTCTCATTCGTCAAAAGTCAGTTAACCGCATGCAAGAAGTCGCTTTGTCATTAAACGTGTACAGATGGAATGGTACCTGTTGAACGTGGGCAGCCTGTCAGCTGTCCTTGAGTGCGATGCGCTCTCACGAAGCAATTTACGCCATGCAGAGCTCAAATCGACAACGTTCAAGACGTTTTTTGATAAGCGTTGCGTAAGAGCATTTAGTTGCAAATGTAGCTATGATTAATTCAAGACAAAGGACGAAGCAGATAAGACGTATACTGGAACTTTTTATAAGAAATCCCACAACAGCCAGGAATTGTTCTTTGTTGAAAATTAAGTCATTATTGCTTGGCCACTCCTTGTAGGATGCATTCTGAAAGGTTGGTTTTTAGCAGAGAAGACATCGGTTATGAAGAACGCTCGTTAGCAAGCAACAGCATACTTATGCACCATATCTGGTTCACCCTGACTCAGAAGTTCAGTCCGATCTCTCATACGTTTTGATTCCTTGAAATTTTCTCGTTGAATCGAAGAGAATATATTCGGCTGATTATTATTGGCACGCTACTGCGTTTGTGCATGAGTCCCCTAACTTTTTTTACGGCAGGTCAAATAACTTGTAGAATGCCGAGTGCGGGACGACTAATTATTTTTGTGCAATGCTATGTGGTAAATACACAAAACATACAGACAACAAACGTATTTATTTATTTTTTGAAAAATTATCAAAGGAAACCGAACTCCTTGTTCAGACGACCTCAAACCGTGCTTGGTACGTGGCATGACAGGCAGGTGAAGTGCTGACTACATAGAATGTCGGACAACTTGTTGCTGATCAAGAAGATAAATTAATGACATTGAACTGTGCCTTGGCTTATATTGACCTGATATCAAGCTACGCATGACATAAACAGGTCTGAGATATACGGCAGAATGCTGTAAAATCTGTATCCAGTGCCACCGTTTCCTGCAGATAGATGAAATGGTTTCTTGGACGAATATATTCAAACCCGGAAGATTTAGGCATGAAGTTTGCTAATAATGGGTTTCTTGCGTTCCGTACTGCCACTCAAAACAATTTTATTCGATGTAAACGCTTCGACCAATGTGGCCTCTCGAAAACAAAGATTCGGACACGCGCTGTAGCTACCAACGTTAGTGGTTTGAGCGTTACGCTGTTCGTGGCAACTGCACAATACCTCACTGCTGGACGCTTCAACTACACACCGGCGTTGTGGCACAGCGAGTGCAGTGCCGGGAAGGAACGCCTTACCTTCATCCACCACCCGTCACTGTTTAACTGCCGAGAAAAGGGAAGTTGGATTGGGCAAATGGCCTGGGGATTTGCAAATAACCTCGAAGTCGTCAACCACAATGTCGAGAATAGGCCGGCAACAGTATAAAAAAGAAATTGTTTAATGACAGCTTTTTGTAAAACAACTTTGTGAATCTCAAAGACAACCTTGAAAACGTGCTCCCACATTTGCATGCATTCACAACGCCGAAAATAGGTATGTTTTGGCTGCTCAGGAACCTCATCAGATTTGATCAATGTGTTTTCATAAGATAGGTTTCTTTTATTAGAAAACCTTTGCTTAACAAAACGGGAGTTGTCAAACACCGCAAAGCTGTCAGTTTTTCAATTTGTCTTTGTTCTGTCCTTACCTGTGGTCATGAATATTGGGTAATGACTGAAATAATACCACCAAGTACAAGCGGCAGAGATGGGATTTTTGCGAAGAGTTCAGGGCATGACACAAAGTACACAGCTTGAAATTCGTAACGTCCTGAATGTCGAGCCACTTCTCTGAATCGAGATATCCCAGCCACGTTGGTTCGGCTATGTGTTCAGAATGTCCCAAAAACGATAGCTAGACAAGTCCTGCTGGCTAACCGGACACCCATGGGAAAGTGACCCGGAGGTCGACCAAGAACTTGTTAGCGTGGTGACATATCCGACCCTTCTTGGTGTGGAGATAGCAGAGTTAATTGAGATTGCTGTTGACCGTGAGGTAGTTCAAGTCTTAGAGCTACTCTCCCCTCGACCCTCCCCAGAGGAAAATCGGGCATGAAAACGAATGAATTACCAATCAACTGGTAATTTTTTCTTTTTTTATTAGTGTTTTCTAGTGAAAGTAGCTTTACTAAAAAATATAAAATGGCATTCCCAGTTGTCACTTTGGTTTCGATACCATCTATCGATTGATAAGGTTTGTGTGGTGCGTCGAAATGCTCGCATGACGATTCTTAATTGGTATTTACCTTTTACCGTAAACCAGTGGTTTTCAACCTGTTTTGGCCCATGAACCATCTTTTTAAAAAAATACCCGATGTACCACTTTGCTATGCTGACACCTCATGGACAACTAGTCGAAACTGTACATAGGTCAGTGAATGTTTGATCAAGGATTTGTGGAACTCTTTGTGGACCACCAGAAATCTCAGGTGGACCACGTTGAGAATCACTGCCCTAAACAACATCGATTTTAAGTGTGGATAACCATTATAACTTGCAGGTGTAAACCTTCTTATTGGAGCTGACAATGGGATGATGCTGTTAGACAGAAGCGGTCAAGGAAAGGTTTATCCGTTGATCAGCAGGCGCAGATTTCAGCAACTGGATGTTCTGGAAGGTTTAAATTTGGTGGTCACCATTTCAGGTACGTGTTGCTGTTTCTTTCATCCTGTTATTCTTATTTGCCGGCAAAGGGACAGTGTATAAATCGTTCCCGAGTCCAACTAGAGTTCGCCTTTTTGCTGCTGTTTCTCCCTGATGCGAGTTTGTATGTTAGTGTACTTTCGTACAAAGCTGGTAACTTTTCAAAAAGTTCTGTGCAATGACATATAAGGCGCTAAATATAATAATCAAACTTAATTAAGAGTTGTTTTATCCCTGCAGCACTTTGAGTGTTTTATTAGGTGAGGTAATTTTTCTTTGAGTCCTCTCTTAATTTTATGTACTTTTCAGCAAAATAATCCATGCGTTTAGTCCTAAGGATGTTGCTTAAAAGCTGAAAAGGCAAATGAAATTTGAAAGAAGTTAGGTTTGTGTGCAGCAGAATGTCATTGGAGTAGGAGTTTTCATGCTTGTCAAGCGTAATTTTGCGTATCCGCCTGCAAAGAATGTTGATTGTAGTGAAAAAGTGTTTGTAAAACGACAAAGATGTCTGTTCAAAATGTTATAAGCCGGTGTAGTTTTCATAGATACAGATTTGCTGTGTAGTTAATCTGAAAGATTTGCAAAGACTTCTGTCAAAGCAATGATTTGAAAAAAGCGTTTATTTGCCTGAATTTGCAACAAGGCATGCGGCGTATATATTCACGATTATGTTCCCACAATTTTAATTTGTGCTTATTAATTTCGTCAATGCTTCACACATTTTGCTTGCGTTTTGCGGTTCAGGTAAAAAGAACAAACTTCGTGTTTACTATTTGAGCTGGTTACGAAACAAAATATTACGAAACGACCCTGAAGTTGAGAAGAAAATCGGCTATGCATCAATCGGAGATTTGGAAGGCTGCACGCAGTACAAAGTTGTCAAGTACGGGGGTTTCTGCATTGAGGTTGCACGGAGTTTTTGCTGTTGTTTGTGCATGTTATACATGAATCTTAAGCTTGATGCCGGTTAAGTGCTGTTACGTCACAATGAAACGCAATTTTCCGCTATGCTTTTGAATTATGTTGCTGTTATTTCATAGTTTAAGAAACAGTATCTCGTTTCATTCTTAGGTAATTGTATTCTGTTCTAATGGCACTGTCAAAACGTTCAGAAAATAATTCTTTTATACAAAAAAGCTTTACACAAAAAATTAAATCTCACCTCTACATAATTTTCCACATCAGTTTGCTTCAGTAAGCTGTGGTTTTACTTACGCTTTTACATGTTTCAGTTGGGGCGGTGTGTTTTGCGCCAGCTTCGTTTTTATCTTTTTGTTTAAAAAAAAACTATCTGTTCAGATACGAGCGGATCAAGTTTCTTGTCATCGCCCTTCGCAACAACATCGAGGTTTATGCGTGGGCACCGAAACCCTACCACAAATTCATGGCCTTCAAATCGTTCAGCGACCTGCCCCACCGGCCAATGATCGTTGATCTCACTGTTGAAGAAGGGTCCAGACTCAAAGTAAATGTTCTGTTAGTCGTGAAGTGCATATTTTGTAGTCGGGCAAACACGGTTGCGAAACTTGTGAGCAGTTATATTAGGTCTTCTTGGAGAAGAGCTCGTCCTTCAGCCGTACACCTTTGGTCAGTGGCGTAAACAGAGGTTTGATCCAGGGGGGAAATTTGCTGAAAGGGGCCCACAGGCCACTGTAGGTGGCCCACTAGCCAACATTCAGAAAAAAAACTTGAAAAATGGTGGTGAATCCGGATGTGGACAGCCTAAATCACCGGAAAATACTCCGAAAAATGCAAAAAAACAACAACCTACTGAAAAACAAAAGAATACTAAAACCGAAATACTGTATAAGCCAAGTGGAGCCCGGTTTTTACAATTAGATTGCCAGGAGGGGCGATTCAACCCTCTGCCTCCGTCAGTTACGCCATTGTTAAATGTTCGTGTTTCATCTTATTGTGATCGTTGGATTCTTTTATTTCATATAAACTCCGTCGCATGCGTTGCTCAAAAAATTGTGATGAACTCAAGTTTTCTGAATTTTATATACCTGTAAATCGTGTAGCAGCCACGTACTCGGTTAAGCAATGTGACAAAACGGAATAAAACTTCGAGTGCATGAACTTCCAACACCTTGATACATATATCTATTTAATAAAATTGTACTTTCTATTCCGAACAGTTTAAGTCATGTCTAGTTTTGCACTGAGCTTTCAAATTTTTACTCAATTACGTGATGTCACATGAGCGCATTATAAGGACATTATTTAAATGGCCTAGTCCTTAGTTAAAATACCATATAATGTTCCCATTAATTCAAGATTATCATATGCATTAACTCTCTGGGCCCCAGCCTTTGAAAGGGATTTACACGAACGTAATATAACTTTTGCTAATAGACATACAAATTTAAACACCCTATGGTTATATATGAAACATAAAATATTAAAAATCAATCAATTACTTGTTTGATTGACGTAACAACGAGACTCCACTTTTACACTTTGAAAAGTATCAAGTTCGTGGTAGGCGTAGCTACAACACAAGACATCAGCAAAAAATTGTTCTTTAATTGCACTGAGACATCGAAAACAAGATCAAAACAGCTTCGTGTACCCAGGACCAAAAATTTGAAACTCCATACCAATATGTATTTTTAAAAGTCTCCAATTAAAAAAACACTATATTCTCTGCTAGAAAATAATACTTATCTTTGATCTCAGCCAAACAGTGACATTTGCCTTACTGAAGCAAAGATACTTGAAGTGCGCAATTATCATTGTCTGATATTGTTTCGTTAATATTTTCTTTGTTCATATATGAGTAGTGACGTTCCGCCTGAGCTGATTTTTGATATATTGTAGCTTGTTGGATAAAACGTTGAAAATTTACAACCCAGGTTTGGGTCGCGACCCATGCTTAAGAACCACCGCTTCTTTGTAATGCCTTTATCTTTATTCCTTTGTCTTATGCAATAGTGTTTTCACTTGCATTTTGTTGTTAGCATAAACTTGTGGGGGCAGTGACCCAGTGACAGCTGCGGTCGTCGCTTCTTGCCCCTGCATTCCTGACCACATGTTCTCTATGTGCTCAAGGCGCTAAAAAACTGAACCGATGGTTTTGAACAACTTCCCTTTGCTGCAGTTGTCCTGCATAGTTGATTGCAGCGCAATGCCGTTGTTGAAACATATGGTTTGTTTCCAGCTATTGTATGGATCAGCGTACGGCTTCCATGCCATTGACGTCGACACCGGCCAGAACTACGATCTCTACATTCCCAGTCACGTGAGTGCAACTCAAGCGTGGCGACGTTCGCACCAAGCGACTGACCCTAAACCTACTTCTTTGAATTTCAGCTTCAACCTCCTATCACGGTGCATGCGATCATACTGCTGCCGAACACTGATGGAATGGAACTGCTGGTGTGCTACGAAGACGAGGGGGTCTACGTAAACACGTTCGCCAACATCAGCAAGGACGTTGTTCTGCAATGGGGGGAGCAGCCCACGTCTGTCGCTTACATACACTCAGGTATAGCCTTGAAGTACGATGGTGTATGATAAGAAAAAATGTGCGGTTGTTGATTTTCTACGTTTTTCATTGACCGAATTCTAATCGTACTCTACTTCAGTTTTTTTTTTAAGGAAAATGTTAGGTACCCGGTATGGACTTGTAGGGACCTGATTTCTCTGATTCTAGGGACCTGATTTTAGAGACCCGATGATAATTTTCTGATTCTAGGGACCCGATTCGGGTCCCTAAAACACCTTGAAAAAAAACCCGCTCTACTTGTCTGGATTGCTAGACTAGAAGCGTTGCCAGACAAACGCACGGGGCATTCGGACTTTTTTGATGGGGGTTGCAGTACATAATGCTTAAGAGATTCATTCAATACCTTTTGTCATGGATCTTGGGTTTTACCAAAGAGGCATGGCCCTGTAGCTCAGTGGGTCTCAGCCACTATTCCGAGGGTGGCATGCGGCTCCAAGCACCTTTTGTGCGGCCTCCGCAGTTATTCAATAAAATCTGTAATATTTTGTGCAACAGACTTCGTTTTTCTATGAAACAAAACATGTCAGTTGACTTGTGTTAAAATTTCTTTAGTGCTGCTCTCTAACAAAGTTGTAAGCCTGGATTTGGCTCCGTTTAGCGAAAAGGTTGAGAACCACTGATGCCGCTTTAACAAAGATGTTGACCTGCACAAAGTTAACATAGATACTAAGTTGACTCCATGTTCTGTTCGGTAACCCAAGCCAACTTTGCGTGAAAATAACACTTAACCAAGGGAATGGATTGACTTCCTGCTTCAGTGTCTTTTACCGAAAGAACATCGAGAAAGTCGCCTATTTCTGACCATTAGGGTATCTGTGGCCTGACTGTGCGTGGAATATTCGTTCTGCGCTAATAAAAGCCGGAACCTGCTGGTCGAGTGCTTTGCACTGGCAACTCATTGTTATATATCTGGGTTTAGTTAATTGAAGACTTTGCCTGCAAACGCAACATGCATGTAAGCTATTCTGTAACTAACCAACATGCAGCACAACATACAGTTATTCAGCTGCAAAGCAACTAATGGTTCGAACCGTAAGGGCAGTTTTGTTATAAAATGTGAGGGGGACAGCTTGGTGTGAAACCAATATATTACGAAACCTAAAGAGAAATGTGGGGGCATGGTATATTATATTCCCACTGTCTGAAAAAGTGGGGGGACGCGTCCCCCACCTAATTGCGACCATGGTTCGAACACTGAGGAGCAACCATAGCTGCGCTGAACTACAATCAAACCGAACTTGTACTTCACAGTCGGCGGAAACGCATCGATCGCACGTCACAAATTAACTCAGTTCCACCGCACATCACATCGGTTTGCCTTCCGCCTCTTCATTTGACAGATTTTGTGTTTTTACTTTTCAGGTCAAATTATGGGTTGGGGAGAGAAGGCCATTGAGATTCGCTCTGTCGATACAGGACATCTGGACGGGGTTTTCATGCACAAGCGGGCTCAGCGATTGAAATTTCTTTGTGAGAGAAATGACAAAGTGTTTTTCGCTTCTGTGCACGGATCGTCAAGCAGCCAGGTCTACTTCATGGCTTTAAACAGGAACCTGCACAGAAGCGAAAAA
>Ga0210059_1001634_pt1 | contig 34180 bp, 18 predicted proteins | sample Ectturendosymbi2_FD_188042 | JGI IMG/M metagenome (GOLD analysis project Ga0210059, IMG submission 188042) | Ecteinascidia turbinata endosymbiont from Florida, USA - Sample 2 (SPAdes) (version 2) | ecosystem: Host-associated > Tunicates > Ascidians > Unclassified | place: Key West, Florida... | reverse complement strand
CCCTTGAAAGCATAGTAGGCCTACTTACACTTACAACTGCTGTTGGAGGCCCCTTTGAAAGCATAGTAGGCCTGCTTACACTTACAACTACTGTTTGGGGCCCCTTTGAAAGCATAGTACTTACACATTAAAATTGATGTTGGGGCCTCTTTGAAAGTAAGGATTTTTACATCATAGTTACTGTTGGGGGCCATTTTGAAATCAAGGTATTTACACATTACAATTGCTATTGGGAGCCCCTGTGAAAGCAAGATACTTACACATTACAGTAACTGTTGGGGGCCCCTTTGAAAGCAAGGTACTTACACATTGCACTTGCTGTTGGGGGCCCCTTTGAAAGTAGAGTACTTACACACTAGAGTTTCTTTTAGGGGCCCCTTCGATGAAGTTTAACAGCAGAGTACATACATATTTCAGTTGCTGTTGAGGCCCCTTTGAAAGCAAAGCACCTGCACATTACAATTTCTGTAGGGGGGCCCTTTGAAAGCAAAATACTTGCTTATGATTTGCTTTGTAGCACATTACGTGAGTGAATAATACGTCTTTCACCAAATATAAGGAAAATTTATGCGCGTAATAACTCAAGGGGTGCCCCCAAAAAGGGGGGGCCCGAGGCAAGTGCCTCGCTTGCCTCCCCTTAAACACACCACTGATAATATGCCACGTCTCCCCATATGTTTCTCCTTAAATTTTGTATATGGAGAGATTGCAAAAAAGAAAGTGACGTTTGTCAAGTTTTGTGTGAAGAGCTTTTCATGTTAGATGTCATACATAGCCAAATTGATGCTGAAACAGAGTTTGATGTGGTATCACTGATTCTGAGATTTTTTATAATTTTAGCTTCGATAAAATGATTTTTAGCATTGTGCAAGTTTCCCTAGACCGCGAAGGATAGTTAACTGCTCCTGTCCGACATTTTACCCTCTGTGGTATACTGTAAGAAAGGTCATTATCTGAAAACAATGAGAGTTTAAAAGCTGCACGTGTGCGTACAGCTATGATTCGTTTCGTGCAGAAAGGTAACTTGTTTGTCGTAATGTTGATTGCAACGTATTCAGAAACTGACAGTATAAAATTTAAAGATGCAAGTTTTGTCGTAACATTGGTTGCAACGTATTCAGAAACAGACAGCGCAAAATTTGCAAAATTTAAAGATGCAAGTTTATAATGTTGGAAAGTTACATTTTCATGCAAAACTCTGCGAAATATTTGCCAAAGATCAAAAACAGCACTATTGTGTAGACTTAGTTTTAGGATTGGTAGTTTTGCCAAAGACTGTCTTCAACCATTAGTAAACAGGATTTCAATCCAAACGTTGGAGAAGTATTGAGGTACTTATTTTTTTAAACCTGTCAGAGAACGTGGGTTTTTCCATGTTTCTCAGGGGATGTCGAGAATTGATAATTCCTATACTGTTCAAAAGTAAACACTGTTGGCACGGATGAGGAGAGCATTCTGAGGAGAGCAAGGAGAGCATTTGCTTCCTGTGTAGGTTGCCAGATGGGTAGGTTCCTGTGTAGGTTGCCAGATGGCCATTTACTAAACATTAGGCTGTGTTGTAATGTAGGTTGCCAGATGGCCGTTTACTAAACATTAGGGTGTGTTGTAATTCGTAAGTTCATATTAAATGGTACCAGATTCTCAAATAACATTTTGTAAAAAAAGTTTTGTTTGACAACGCATTTATTTTTCGTGCTAATTTCATAAATTCCCAAAATACTTGCATTATAAAATTTTCAAACTGTGTATAAACGTATCCTTTGTGAGCAGTCTATAGCTCTATGCAAAACATTAGCAAAATAACCTACTTTAAATAAAAGACGTTAACTTCAGTGTATTAAGTCAACGGAGGGGTTTTCTTAAACTCTCAAAAAATGATGGACTTTGTAAAACCTTTTTCACATGTTGCATATCAATTTCTGAAGTGAACATCTTTCCGTACACGGTTTCATGTCATATGCTTTTTCTATGGTAGTATTTCTCGAATGAACACCGTAACACATCTAATAAGTTCTTACATGCAATATTTACTCAGTCTGCAACCAACATTTTCTAGCTCACATGAAACTCTTCAAACAGTTTCTCACTACCTTCTAATAGGTTAGTGAGGTGGGATAAAAAACGTATTTGTGGCTTGAGCGCAAAGCATCAGCACTCATTTCTTGGAGTGTTGAACGTGAAGTTAGCCTATACGTCCAACAGTCCGACTTCCACTTGATCAACGCATTTTGTGCAGTGATTACTAAAAATGTATTAAGCCTAGCCTGGTGGTTTTCTCGTATTTTGTACTGTACAGATACCTTTGTTACTCACGACCAAACTTACGCACCTATGCGCAGCCTGCTGTTCACACAGCAAGATTGAGTTAATAGTGTAGTTAGAAGAATTTAATTAGCAATCATTGCTAAGCCTGTCCCAGCAGAGCAGTGCAGTTCGCGGATTATGGATGTTAACCATGTTGTGTCCACGTAGGCCTTAGTCGATATTTGTTAACATCTATAGCCTATTTGAGATACAAAATTTCATTAATCCAAACATGTGCCATGCACCAGGAGATTAAAAAGACCAGACATCAGAAAGGTGTATGCATACGTATTTCGGCCAGTTAAAAGTCCCATGGGCATAAATTTTTAAGCAAAATTCACTCAAGATCATGGTAGGCCTAAAGTTTATTAATTTGCGCTAATGAAAAAACAAGTTCATCACAGCGCATTGCTTTGACCGGCCTCAGGTTTGTTCCTTCGGTAACAGTGTTTTCATAACTGAACGATAGGCTTGATTCTGATTTCCTGCAAATTTTTTAAATATTTGCATTTCATTACAACAGGGGTCACCAACATTTGAAACTGAGAGCTACTTCTTGGTACAGATTCATGCGAAGGGCTACCAGTTTGATATACACACTTTCGAAATAAAAATTTGCTCAATTAGTCTTCAATTATGTTATCAATAAAAATTAAAGATATTCATCTATGTGAAGACACTAATCATGTTTATGCTGTTGTCAGAACAGGCCCGCGGTCGACCCACGTGGTCCGTGCGGGCGACCTGGTGCCCGGGCACCATGCTGGTGACCCCTGCATTACGACATCCTTAAATAATCGTCGTTAATTAAATGACAGTGATTACGAAACAACTTCTTTTGTTAAGCTCGGTTAAGAATTCCTACTTGCAAACTACCAGCCTACAGTATTACGGGTATTTGCGGGAAAAGATTTGATAATTTTGTAAGTAATTCACACAATTTGCAAATGCTGTATTGTGAATAAATGTAAATTTTCAGAATGTCTAGCGATCTAGCTTCCCTGCCATGGGCGGACGCAGAAATTTTTCCAGGGGCAAACATCGATATTTTGCTTATCCTTTTCAGGTTTTCTTTTAAATCGACGTTCAAAAGACGCTTTAAGAGTTCGCGCTTTGTCGATGCTGTTCCAAGAGATGCCGGGATCTATCTTCCTCCTTGCGACAGGACGAAACTAATTGCTAGATTGGAAAAAAGATCTAAAACGTGTAGTGCTTGTATGGATTATTAAAACGAGTGCAACAAATGCATCAATCAATAACAATTTTGTCAGTGCCTTGTTTTTGGTTTAATGAATAAAAAATCAGCGCTGTTGCAATATTTGGGTAATTTTATTGAAGCATAAAATGCTGTTGCGCTCGACAAGAAAGTTGCAATAAATCTTCTAGATAAAGCGCAACTCTCCGCCGCTAGAATCACATTAGGCAGCCTAAAAACTACAATCCTCTGCAGATGTACTTGATCTAAATCTTGTAGGAAATATTTATGTTCCTCCACTTTTCTAAATTAATTTTCGACATGATACCCTGCCCTTTTCCTGAGAGTTTTTCAGATCGTTCAGAGAATTTGTTCCCTGCACTTTGCGCCACAATCTAGACCAGGGTCTCAAACACGCGGCCAGCGATGCTTGTCGGGGATTTTCAAATAATTAACATTTAAGTTACTCAGTTCCTTCACTGATGTTTAAAAGTGCTCAGCTAGCGATTGAAAAAGTTCCATTTAAACTAACGTACAGACGGCTAGAAATGGCTTGCCTACAACTCACGATACCTTTCGCAGGAAATAAGATGTAAAAGCTGTTTCTAGTAAGATTCAGGAACCGCTATTTTTGGGTCAGCGTAATAATGCGGCCCTCGGGTTACTTTGTAACTGTTCCTTTGGCCCTCGGAGCAATTTGAGTTTGAGACCTCTGATCAGTGGCGTAGCAAAGCTAAGCGCCGCCCGGGTCCGACCATAAAAGTGCGGCCCTTTCCACCCCTCAAATTTGCTTACAAAAATTTTAAATGGAAGTTCATGTTTCGTGTTAATTTAAAGATATAAGGATCAGTGGCGTATCTATGCAATGTGGCGCCTATGGCAAAGTTTAAATGTGCGCCGTTTCATAACTATTTAAATATTAGATATAGGCACAAGTTTTTCGAAAGATAAACCATAAAGAAATTAAATGCATGAAACGGAAAATATTTGTGTTCATTTTTGCTTTAAACTTTTCAGCAAATCAACTAAAATTTTCCATAAGGACCACAACGTACTTCTATACTCATTTATTTTTATTATGAAGCATACCTAAACATTTAAATAATACCGTCATCATAGTTTATAGGTTTACATAGTGTTGCGTGTCAAAATTGTATATCCTGAACAAAATCAACAACATATTGCAACTGCAAGCGACAATTTCTAATAAAATGGAACACATTGAATGTGAATTGCACAATAAAATGTTTAATGGTCACGCATCATTTGCGTTCAAAAAACACAATTCCATCGAAACATGAATATATCCAGCCTTTTCCGGTTAAATTACACGAAAATGCTAAGTAAAACAACACTTTCCGTGACTTTATCGAAGCAAAATCGTCTATGGTTTCATCAAAGTAAGCTCTCGTTGTTTCGTCCCTTTCTATTCTCCTTATAGCTAAATCGCACAACCTGCCCTGACTTGCTAGTCATTGAGGTCCGGAGGGTTAAGGATCAGTTTCAGTTTACTGAAACATCGTTCGCAGCTTGTAATGCATACTGCCATTGTCAGCATTATTTGCAAAGCAGTTCGAAGAATGTCAGGTCATCAGAACGTGATCATTTTAAGGTGCACGACTTGAAACTAGCATTTTGCAATCTACAATCGTCTCGTATAGTAGTTTGTCATCTACATCTGTGCTGTACACAGCTCCTAAGTTGCCACACGTAGATTTTAGATTTTCACAGTCACGATCTTTTCACAAGGCCATGGACATCGTAAAGAAAGCCAAATTTGTACAGAAAAAGATAGCTGTATACCAGACTAGCAAATCTCTTTCATGAGTTAATATATTTTGCTCAACTGCCGCGGTAACGATACTAACTGCTAATTTTTCGATGACTAATTAAGGTTTTCTACCTTAGTCTGTGGACTGTGGCGTTGTAATCAGCCTATTTATCGGACACTAGTAGCCATCGAAGAAGTTTCGTAAAGTCGGAGTGGGACCCAGATGTTGTAATTTGTAGGACATCAGCAGCAGTTATTTGCATAACAGTTTTAACTCGTCTCAGCCAGATTCTGACTAACATCTTCTTGCCTGAAATGCAGCAGTACGGACTGACTTATCCTTTCTTGTAGCGGGAGAAGGGCGAGGTCTGGTGGAGATAAGGCATGCAAGCGTTCTTGTTCTTTCACAATGTCGGACCGTCGTGTTATGTAACAATACCATAGTTTTGTTACAATGCTTGGTGGTGCTGGCTCAACATGCATGCACCGCGCATTAGCCTATTAGGTAAGGGCGCTATGTTGATACAGCTGTGTAGTTCATGATTGTATGGGGCTCAAAATAGAGATTGAAGAAAGTGTAGATAAATATTTATTTTAATTTTTGCCAAGCAGTTTTTGCGCCCCCGTCAAGGTGGCGCCCATGGCGCGTGCCGTGCCTGCCATACCCTAGATACGCCACTGATAAGGATTAATAAAGCATCTTCAAAATGGCAATCAGACATTAACAAACTGAAATGTGTCTTGAGTTTGATTATCGATTGTGATTCTTGCTTTTTCTGCTTGTCGCCACCTTTCTCATCATTAATTTTTATATTTTTTGCTTGCTTTGCATAGGCATATACGAACGCCACATGTTTCGTCAAACTTTCCTCCCTGTTGGTTTTTAAATCTCCGGTAAGCTCACCGCATGACATTATAATAGTTTAGTCATTCCAGGGATCAAACGAAAAATTAAGGGATGTGATGGCGGCATACCTACCCTACAAATGTGAACATTTATGTATGTTAAAATTTCGTGTAGTATCCCCGTCTTTAACTAAAAATAGTATATCTACTGCGTATAGCAAGCTATATAATCAATCTGATAATATGATCTCAGTGATGTAAAGAACGTTTCATTGTTCACTTCACGTTTTAGTAGTGGTTTAATCCTCTTAGAATATATAGAAGACTTCAAAAGTTAACTCTGTGGGCACTTGCGCGGAGCCCTCTATAGGTGCAGGGACCCATTTTGAAAAAATATTTTAAACAGGTTGAAAACAGGCTATGGTTGAGAAGCGCTTGCTTACAGCCTTCATCGTGACCTGCGCACTTGGTCTAGCTGCTGCACTGGGCCTCTTCCAATTACACGTGCATAGTGTTATTCCTTGCCTTTGTTCGTTACCAACAGAACAATCACCAGAAGGTCTTCAATTGGGAGACTACGTTTGTGCAGGGGGACTGACATTCTAAAATGCGACAAAAAATCCACTGATTTGTAGTGTCTCATATTTCAATTTTGTGGGATATGTAGCTTTTTTGGGGGGCTAAGCCCACCAAAGCCCCGTGGCGACGGGACTGGTTACCAACAGACGTGTATTTCGAAAACTGTAACCAAACCATGCCAGGTGGGACATAGGCCTTTTGGATGCTCAGCAGTGATTACAACGTCTTACGTTCGACGGTTATTGCGATGAACAACTTTATTCAGTGCACCCATTGCCAAGCTGTACAACCATTTCGATTAACGCTCTTTTTAATAAAAGCGTTAACCACAATCATATCTAAACATATCGTTTACCCTTGCGTTAGGTTTCCAGACTAAGGTTTTTGCCTCAAATTCATCAACATGAGAGCAACACCTTTTTTAAACTTTTCTTGTTGAAATAACTTTTTCTATGACTGCCAATGTTTGAAGTGTACCGTTGAACAAAGGCGACTTTACGAAAACCACGTTGCCTATCGGCTGGCTCTTATTCACTCTACTTGCAGTTGAAACCAACAATCTGAGCTCAGGGTTACCCACGAAAATACACCAACTGCACTACCCCGTTTGAAGAAGGTCATTTTCCGGCACCATTACGTCATGCAGAAAAACAGCAGCTGTATTGAAACTGAGAAAAGTTATCTTTGCAAAGTTCTTCACTTCAACCTCCAAAACTTAATGTTGACGATCTTGCCCGAGGAGCACCACGGCGAGTCACTCAGTGTCTGTGAATTGGACACACAACCTTCCCATTGAGAGGCGGACACTCTAGCACTGGGCTATCGCCGCCCCAGCGAAATCTTCGTCGCCAATTCCTAGGTGTCAGGTGATGTTATGATGTGCAGTTGGGGCGTTACTGAGAAACCAAAGATGCGAGAAAAAGGATCAAGCTAGCCTTGACTATATATACCGTGATTTCATGCAAAGTTTTTTTATCAGATTTTGAGAGGAGGAGCAATGTAAACCACGAACAACTGGAGTGGAGCCTTCACGTTTTTAGTCTGAGGGCGAATGTCATCTCTTTCCTTTGTGCAAAGTACTTTTGACTGAGATGGCTGAAACGGCTTTGTCTGGCGAGGAAGGTGTAGGGACTGAGGCATAATTGGCCCCCAAATGGGCATGCTCGTAAAATAAAATGTTTAGGGGGCGCAGGAAAATTTTTTGCCCCCTTGGAAAAACGTTTTGAACGTAGTTTAAAACTATTGGACATAGTTTAAAAAAATTCGGGCCTCTCTCAGAAAACTCTTCGCCCCCCAAATATTTTATCGATTCACTCACTCCAAAGTCACAGGTCGTGTTCTTTTAGGCAAGCCTACCAGTCTAGAGCTTCTAAACATGAAAATTGAAAAGCGGCAGAACATTTAAAAATGTGTTTAAAATAATAACGAAAAACCAGAACTTTTAAACTCCGAAAAACGCTGTTTTTCTTGCTTCTCATGGTGTTATTTCGTAGCGTTTGCCACCAGGTTTCAAATCAAGCAGATAAATTAGTTCTTCTGGCGATTTTTGTTATTAGCCGACGTTTCGCCCACCTATTCAAGTGGGCTTCCTCAGGGCAATGCTTTTTAACCACGTATAACATGCAACTTACTAATAACAAGAAACAATGAGCAGTATGACGTACAAAGACATAAGCCGCAAAACTGACCATCACGAAACGTCGGCTAATAATAAAAATCGCCAGAACTGATTTATCTGCTTTTAAACTCCTTTAAAAAATTAGTTTTTGGTCAGCGAAGTGCCGTCCCCCTTAAAGTGCCGCCCGGAGCCTCGCCCTCGCCCCCTTGCTAGGCCACTGCCTCTGATCTAGACGTTCAGATTCCATTTTTTTTTATCTTTCGCGTTTAACTTTTTTCTCCGTAAGGTCTCTACCTTGTGGAATTCTCTCCCACTTGAGATTAAAACTTCTCTTAGCCAGCCTGTTTTCATGAATTGTTAAAACCCTACTACAGTACCACGTTGCAAAACATAGTATCCTTCACCTTTGCGGAGTTAATCCTCTTTGGACATCCGTACGTTGTATGCTTCGACTCGCCCACAGTCTATTGAACACCAGTAAAAAATCTTATCGTATCTGCATTCGCATGATATCCAAACTGAACTTCACGTTCTCTTTTACTGCAACTTTGATGATGCCGCACGCGCGGCACTTTGTAACAAGGTCTGTAATATTTTAACCAATAACAAATTAGCTGAGCACTGCGGTTGTTTGAGTAAGGTTGAGTTGCTGCGTCTATTCCTATTTGGTCCGTCTGATGCGCTAATACAAATATCGGTTGCTGTCTTTTGTGCTGTGGATGAGTTGCTGCGGTAGATTTTGACTGCATCCTTTAACATCATGCGTCATTTACGTATGATTCGTGCTTTCGTGTTGTATTTTGCTTATATCAGCTCGTCGTGAGACAAGATTGCATTGGTCAGGCTAACGCCCGTCGCAACATTGTTAAATAACAAATAAAAAAGGGCAACTTTACACTCAAAGAGCGGCGATGTACTTTACAACGTTCACACGTCGGATACAGTTTGACATGCTCACTGACACATGCGTTTGTGAGATTTCGAACAACCTTATCAGCAGACTTAACAAACGCAAAAACTTGCAAAAACCTCGAGGTTCATGCCCATACCAAAAAGTACTCTGAACATCTCAATTTTGATCAACCACAAATCTTGGCCACCGCTGACCATTCCCACCTTCTGAAGAGACTCGAGTAGAATATAACCCAAGACAACCATTCAACGATCAATGTCGACACAAGCCCCACCACACCTTTGTTCACGTTGAATGTTTGAATCAGATACCATCGAATTCTCTGACTAAATTCACTGTTTACTTTGATGGTCGATTGCAAGTGTCTTTGCGCTTTTTCTGCGCACACGCGTCGCCAGCTCGCCCAGCAGCGTTCTGCATGCCGAACCACAACCAAGCTCGCCTGTGTGGTTGCAACGTCCGGGGCAAGATGACGGGTGTCGAAGCTTTCCCCTAAGGCCGAGGCCAGGGGTTCCCAACCTTCCTCTAAACATGCATCCCTTTAGCATTTCGACAGATGAGCATGCACCCCTAAAAATTTTATGACAAAAAGGCTGAGTAAAATACCAAAAATCCACTGAATTTTAGTAAAACTTTTGAATTTTGAAAGCTTAGAGGTAGATTCCGTTTTCATGACTCAAAGCTCCTTTATCGTGGCTGTAAAATAAATGTACCACTTCAGATAGGCGAATTACCCCTAGGGGTATATGTACCCAAGGTTGGGAACCTCTGGCCTAGACCTAGGTACGTTTGCCTATCCGAAGGGGTACATTTAACGTTAGCAATAGAAGGTAAAAATATATTTACATGTTTATTTCCAAATCTTTATACATATATCACTTAATATTGTTTTCAAAAGTCATTATATGTATATTGTTAAATATATCTGTGAAAATCACGAGAAAAAATTTTGCCATAAAGCGTTTTAGGGGTACATGTTCATCTGGCAAATTTCTGAAGGGGTACATCCTTATCTGTTGAAATGCTCTAGGGGTACATGCTCATTTGTCGGAATGCTGAAGGGGTACATACTAAGAAAAAGGTTGGGAATCCCTGCCCTGGACTCTAGGGCTAGGGCCTAGCTAGAGGAAGGCAAACAGTAAATGCGTGTTACGATAAAGTAGTAATGGACCCAGACTAAAAATGCGGCCTATGCGTGATTTTTGTGCAGACGCCTTCTTTGAGAATACAGCTCCATTGTAGGTTACATCAAAGTTCTTGCTCTGACCTGCATGGGGCTGAGATTTATGAATCTGTGTAACCCCCAATCATGCGCTGTGCTATTGCTGATAGAAAACCACTAGCAGCATTGTTTAACTTGCATTTTTATGTGATAAATAACAAAATGATATGAATGACTAATACTTCCAAAGGAAACATGTAAAATGGTGGCATAAAAAACTCGCTTCTTACTTGCAGAAAATGCACAAACAAACATATTGATTCATTGCCGCGGTACTTTACGTTTCGAAAGTCACCAGCTGCGTGGGCAATGCAGAGGTTACAGCGCGAATCGTATCTGGGTAGGCAAATACAACATAAAGGTTTCGTTTGGAACGATTTTCTTGTGGGCTTAGCTGATGGTACGGTAAAAGTCCAATCTCGAAACTTGGTTTTGTTTTGGAGATACCGATACTTTGAAACGGTTGAACAATTTACTATATTTATTGTATTTTCCAGTAAACAAAGAAGCATGGCACACCTTCCATCCCAAAGTGTTGCCGATTGCCCAACAACAATCGTCTACTTTAGAAACTAATGCCAAATGAAAGTCAACAATCTAGAGTGAAATTTATGTCACAAAAAAAGTGAGAAAAGGTGGAGGCGGCCAAGCTGCGAGTACCCACAGTCAGGAAAAACGCAAATTCAGCTGCTGTCTGAAATGAATGGCACGAGATACAGCTCTCGGACATGAACCCTGTTTGGGATGTTTTGACCTCTGTCTGACGCCAATCGCAATAAATAAAACATCTGAAAACAGGCTAGAAAAGGAAATTGCAAACGATGTGAAAAACGCGTAAGGCAGTTGCATTTTCTCGCAGTTTTTTTAGCTTTCATGTGAACGCAGCGGTTAAAAGGCCAGTCTTTGCGTTGCTGAAACAGGGTCGAACACTGAGGCAGGTGCTGACCATCAGCACTCGCAAACAAGTCACTTTTTGACCGGAACTGTTTTTGCCGGGTCAAAAAAGGCAGCACTGCGGTTATTTTATTGATCACGACGATTCGCACGTCAGCCAGATATTCATCGCAAGCTTGGATCTTATTTTGCTTCATCAGTGCATGGCATTGCTGGGACTACGCTTCGCGCCTGAGCTATCGATTTTCTGAAAAGGTTGCGAGCGATCGGACCAAGACATACTCGTATGTCATTTTTGCAGTTTCCAACCTTGGTGTTAACAACACGAGGAAAAAGCCAAAATTCATTTTGTGGAGATGGCTCGTTGAAAAGACTCGTTTCGCGAGTAGCTTCAAAGTGCTATGAGCGCAAGCGTAAACAAATGAGACATCAGAAGACCAAAAACATTTCTCAACGAAATTTCGACTAGATCTGTTCGAGGAAATAAGCACATTGAAAATAACTTATCGATAAAACGATAATGGGAATCAACTTCCATAGCAATCTGAAATTGGTTGTGTGCATTTTGCTAGCTTTACCTTTTTTATTTAATTTTGTTTAAAATCAGGGAGTAAACCATATGTAGCATTAAAAAATATGATTTGCTTCCAGGAATATTACTCCTAAAATCAGCGGTTGCGAAACAGTTTTGCAAAATACAGATATCAAAGCAGAAGATAAAGCAAAAGATATTGCTGAAAAATAGTAACCTGTTTGCTAGAAAGCAACGTTTTGCTATTTTCAAGCAAAATCAACAATTGCTAACAACCCCGTATGACACAAACCTTTCTCGAAAAAAGCTTGTGGAAAATAACAAATGCAGTTAATCGCTTCGGATTGGTTGATGGGGAAGTGTTGCATATTTTCAACGCTTTGCTGTACTATACCTGTGAGTGTGCATGGGGTCTACAACTGTTTGATTCTGCTCATTTTCAAACAAAAATAAAGTACTAGTAGTAAGCAGCAGGCAAAGCGCATGTGACAGTGATCTAGTGCCGTACTTTTAGGCGAAGCTCGCTTGAACTGGAAGAAACACACTTAATTTCTGTTTCCAGTTTCCTCTGCAGGCACAACAAGTATTGCGAATCGCTACAAATACTTGCATTGCGAAGTGAAGACCCTTTTGCCCTCGGGAGAGCTGGGTGTTACGAGTTCTCCTTTTTGCTTTTTTCACAACCCTTTCGCAACGTTTTGAAAACGGTGACTAACCGTTATTTTTCCGTGAATAACGTCTTTCGCTACATTACTTGCCAATAAGGTAATATTTCGGTATGCTGTTTACCGTTACTCACGATTTCGATCTCCTCATATCAAGTTCCAAGCTGCAGAGCTTGGGTAATAAGCTGTGGCGAACAAAAATGTTGGAAGAAGAGACAGTTGGTACAGGGCAACGTTTCCGAGATTAAACCTTCACAAATTATATTTAACAATTTTGCCTCAGTTACCGTTTCACAAAAGTACAGCAAAACTTCGGGACGAGCTAGATGCTGTTTGAATGAGTTTAACACTTTTTAAAAATTCAAATAGTTATCGGGCAACCACGAAAGCTTTGAATTTCAGTAGCAAGTGCAAAGACTTGCTCGCGATTTTGGCAACGCAAATATGTCTTTCTTCGCGGTGTTTGTCGAAGTTTCTGCCACTCTTCAGCACTGGGCGTCAACACACAAAACAGCCACAACTGGTCGAGCGGCTTGAACCGCAGCGCAAAGTACGTCACACCACGTATTTGCTGGCGTGGCAGCTGCGACGTTCACAACCCAAGTCTTGCGTCATTGCAGCTTTGCCGGGTATTCCCCGCATTTTAATAAAACCAATCAACGATATTTGCGTCATTTTTTCTGCTTCGCTGCCCAAATAAGGACATCTTCAAGTCCGGTGCCTTTCAAGGCGCTGACTTCCTTCAAGGCCCAAACCCTTGTCTCCGGAAAAGAACTCAGCTGCAGTCGATTCTTCATCGTTTCAACGCTCAAACAATTCTCCAAGTCGCGCTTATTGGCCAGCACGCAAAGGAAGGCGTCCTTCAAATTTATATCGTGCAGTGCCCGATGCAATGCGTCTTTCGCCTCGTCCAGGCGCGCCTCGTCCTTCGAGTCAACGACAAAGAGAACACCGTCAACTTGCTCGTAGTAGTGTTTCCAAAGGTCGCGAATTTTGTCTTGGCCTCCCGTGTCCCAGATGTTAAAGTCGATGTTTTTGAATGAAATTGTTTCGAAGTTGAAGCCAACCGTAGGTGTGGTCGAGCCGGCTTCGGTGTATTTCAAGCGGTTCAGAATAGATGTCTTGCCAGCAAGGTCCAGTCCAATCAGCACCAGACGAATTTCTTTTCGTCTGCCACATGCGTTTCCCATGTCACTGGCAAGCGGCAGAAAACAGTGGTTTGAAACAAGGTTAAAGTTGTTGCTACTGGCTGTGCTTTCTGCAAAATAAATAAAACCGTTTCGGACCTGGTAATCCTCTCTACTTAGCAAAAACGCTTAGACAGACTACACCGCTAGTTCACGTATGTTTTCACGAAATCACACTCAATGTTGGAAGCAGCGGAAAATCTAGAAGGAAAATTAAGCTGCAGAAATCGAGACCCTTTGCTAAAATTGTAATATTTTAGGACTTTTGGTGGAGTTCGTTTGTTTGTTCCCTGATTGCATGCCTGGTAACAGCATAGTTCAGGGGTGAGCAAACTTTTTTCAATGAGGGCCACATTGCTCTGACAGTACCAAGCGTAGGGCCAGCTTCCACAAATTATACTTTTGTGTATAAATACTGTTTAATATATCTTCATATTTTACATGTTTAATATATTCATATTTTTAATCAAAACTAGTTAATTTTATCAACAGGTTGGTATTTTATTACATGTTTCTTGTGTTTTAAAATACCATCTTTTATTTCATTTTATTTTTATCTCAGTATTAATATTCCTCCTATAGCACTTTTGTTTTTATATAGCACTATTTTGATAATATTTTATACTTATTTATATTGGATTATGGTACAATTATACTATTTAATTTTTGTGTTCACTTCATTAATTATCATATATGCAGGGTTTTTTAAGGCGTTTTAGGGACCCGATTCGGGTCCCTAGAATTTTAAATCGGGTCCCTAGAATCACAGTAAATTATCATCGGGTCCCTAAAATCAGAGAAAATCGTGTCCCTAGAATCAGAGAAATCGGGTCCCTACAGATCCATACCGGGTACCTAACATTTTCCTTAAAAAAAAACTGATATATGTATAAATGATTTTAAATTTTAAATAAATTTTATCAACATTAAAAAACAATATGTTGTATTTCTTAAAAATAATACAACTTAAAAAAAACTTAAGAGTATTTTTAGGATATAATTATGAGATCTAAAGTTTAAGACTGTTAGGTCCAGATTCTAGATCCATATTTGCGTGCTAAGATCACCGTGCACTTGAATATCACACTGCATGTTTTTCGAGAAGATGCGACTTGTGATAAGTCAGTGACACTCGATCAGCACAAACAAATACTAAAAGCGTGCATTGTGTATACCAGGGCCGCAAAAAGTGTTCAGCGGACCGTATGCGCCCCGCGGCCGTAGTTCGCCCACACCTGCCCTAGTTTACGTGGTCGTCATCAGTAGCTCACTTGCAAACTGGTTTCAACTGCTATGTTGATCTTTTAATTGTGCTGCCACTATAGAGAAGTAAAAATCATTCTCTACTATATGGTCACTTACCGACACCTCCTGAAACCGGTTTTGACAACAATGAATGCGTCGTAATTCTAGTTGAACCCTATTTCGTTGAAACCTTACATGTTTAGCTTCATTGCTTCACGTTCTCTGCAAAGATAAAAAAAATCCTGCCTCGAGATTACTGGTACTGTAAATGCTGCAGTGTGTGCAGTATTACAAATGAAAGTTTCTTTAAAATTCCTTATATTGTAATTATCCACCACAGCACTGGGCCTGTTGTAGCATTGTTTCCAGTCTTCTCTCGTTCATCAAAGCAACTTTATGCGAAGTTGAACTAAGTTTTAACAGATTTTCGTCATTTCGCAAAGTTAATTGTTTGCATATTACACGCTTGCTAGTTCTCAGCCATTACTTTCTACACATCGTACTGTTCAACGTCGCCACAAGTTTATGCTATAAACGTTTGCAAAGCGCATGCCATTCCGAGGACCGTTTGAGCATGATGTTGCCGGAACACGCAACGCATGATTCCATCGCGTATAGATGTGACACAGCTGGAGTGGGTTGCGCACGTGAGGGATCGATCCGAGGCGCAATGTAACTCCCAAACTGCACCAACATATACCAAACGAGGTTAAGTTTGCGGCTGTTTCACAAGGCTGCAAGTTTTATTTTGTAAGTTTCATAGTCGTCCCATATTTGTTGTCACGCATAGGCACTTTGTATTACTGTAAACCACGCAAAAACGCCCTTCTCAGAGCGCGGCAGCAGAAATGCTGCCGAAGACCCACGACCCAACATATTCCAGCTGAACACCGAGGGGCTGACTGCAAACAAGATCTCTGTCATTGAGCAGCTAGCCTATAAGAACAAGGCTTTCATCATCATCCTACAGGAGACCTACTGCGAAACCACAGACAAGCTAGTGATTCCCAACTTTTCACTAGCTGGGTCAGTCCTGAGCAGGAACCAAGGCCTTGCCACGTTTGTCCATGAGCGCTTGGAATGGTCAGTGGTCGATCAGTCTCCAGAACTATCAGAGACTGAGTGGTTGTGCGTAGACATCGCAGGATACAAGATCATTAACGTCTGCAAACCTCCACGCTCGCGATTCACACCAACGGCCATCCCCACGTTTCCACACCCTGTATGTTGGTGACTTCAACTGCCAACATGTCAACTGGAGTTACAACAAAACATGCCCTGACGGTGAGAGCCTGGATTCCTGGGCAACATCCAACAACCTTGGACTGTTCTGTAACCCAAAAGAAACAGCCAGCTTCTCCTCTCACCGATGGAACGTCGGCACCAACCCAGATCTGGCCTTAGCGAGTTTCGTCCAGGACAGCCGACTGCCGGACAGACGTGTTCTTGGAAAGTTCCCGAGGTGACAACATCGGCCTTCCCTTATAACGACACCGAAGCTTAAGGTTCCTGCCCACAGCGATCCGGTGAAGCGTTGGAACTTTCGCAAGGCTGATTGGAAGCTCTTTCGCCTTCTCACAGAGGAATCTGTTGAGAGATTGCCGCCTCCGGACTCACCAAATATTGAGAGGGCATACCAGGATTTTTACGAGAGCCTACTAGCTGCGGCTAAACAATGTATCCCACGTGGCCATCGGAAGAATTATGTGCCATACTGGGACTAAGAGTGCCAAACCCTCTATCGCTCCTTCATCCGAGCCCCAGTGGGGACTGACTCTGATATAGCCTTTTGGTCCCTACTATCTCGGCTCGAGCAGAAGAAGCAGGAGCGATGGGAGGACGTCGTCAATTCCATTGACTTCTTGCACTCTTGCCGCAAGGCGTGGAGAACCATCAACAAACTTATGGGCAGGTTTGGACGCTCCTTTCGACAGTGCCCCGTCTCGGCAAACTCCATCGCCTTGCAACTCGTAAAGAATAGGGCACACAGGACCAGGAACTGCGAGTCCACCAGGCTCGTCAGCAAGGAGCTGTCCGACCAATAGAAGATTCCAACACCTGAGGGTCCTAGTATCTCTGAACTCTTTAGGTAGGAGGAGCTTGCAGCTTCCCTCAGACGCCTGAAGCCAGAAAAGTCTCCGGGATTGGATTCCATCTTCCCGGAGTTCATACTCCACGCCAGGTCGGCTCTCAAATTTTGGTTTTGCGACTTCCTCAGTTCCTGCATTCGCCAACTCTAAATTCCAAAGATGTGGAGAAGAGCACTAATAGTCGCGAGCCCTAAGCCTGAAAATCCACTGGGGACCCAAAGAGCTACCGTCCCATATCTCTGCTGTGTGTCCCCTTTAAAATCCTCTATAGATTCATCTACGCTCGTGTCGAACCAATCATCGACCCATTGCTCCCTCGAGAGTAGGTGGGCTTTCCACGCGGGAGGTCGGCCGTAGACCAGGTCCCCTTGTTGACACAGGACATCGAGGATAGCTTTTCGGGTAAAATGAGGGCCGGAGCAGTATTTGTCGACCTCACAGCAGCCGACGACACTGTATGGCCCCGCGGCCTCACCTGCAAGCTCCTGCGATTGCTGCATGACAGACACATGGTCCGTATGATCCATGGAGATGGAAGCAATCGCAGCTTCACCCTTACCACGGGAAATGGCAAAAGAAGCACGTTACGACGTTTCAAGAACGGCGTCCCACAGGGATTTGTCCTGGCGCCCCTTCTCTTCAACATCTACATCTCTGACCTGCCAAACACAGTCTCCAGAAAGTATGCATATGCTGACGATCTAGCAATCATGCACGCTGATGGAGATTGGCAGGCAGTGGAAGGGGTGCTGACCAAGGACATGGCAGCTGTAGATGAATACCTCCAGACTTGGAAGGTAAAGCTGAGCACTACAAACACGGTGTCGGCAGCCTTCCATCTCAACAACAAGGAGGCTAAACGTGAGCTTAAAGTCTAATACAACAACGAAATCCTGCCTTTCTGCTCCGAGCCTAAATACCTCGGAGCAACGTTGGACAGGTCGCTCACGTATCGCCGACACCTTGAGTCACTTCGCAAGAAGCTGACATCACGCGTCGCGCTCCTGAGGCGGTTTGCTGGCTCCGGTTGGGGTGCTGGAGCAAAAACGCTGCGAATAGGCACCTTAGCACTGGTGCATTCAACTATGGAGGACTGCGCGCCTGTCTGGTGCCGCAGTGCTCATACCCGCCTCATCGACCCCGCCATCAACGACGCCTTGCGAACTGTGACTGGTTGCCCGCGTCCTACACCGGCCGACAAACCTTCCAATCCTCGCAGGCATCCAACCTGCTGAGCTTCGTCGCAATCGAGCCGCACTGTCTCTGGCACGCCATGCCATGGAGCCTGGACATCTGCTCCACTCAGTGCTCACCCGTCCATCGAGTGCAAACGCACGGCACCTCAAATCGAGACACCCATTTGTACTCGCCGCACAACAACTCATCAGTTCATCTGACAACAGCAACATGCGTGCGGCGCACTGGGCGGATCAGCAATGGAATGCGGAGTAGGCGGACAACCCCACAAGACTCCGCATTTGCATCCCCGACACCGGCAACCACCCCCCGGAATGAGCCTCCCAAGAAGAGCCTGGGTCCGGCTTAACCGCCTCCGCACCGGTGTCGAACGTTTCTGCTCCTGCTTGTACAAATGGAGTATGGCCTCCTCTGCGGCCTGTGAGTGTGGCGCAGAAGAACAAACTGTCGGCCATGTTGTCCTCCAATGTCCAATCCATCGACCTCCCCATGGACTGCATAACCTGACGGTTCTGGACGATGAGGCAATCAAATGGCTGTTCAACATCTGCCCTGAGATCTAGTGCGGCCAAGCAGTGGTTAGCACAACTAGCTCAAAAGACGAAGAAGGAAACGTTGTGAGGGCTGATTTTTAAGTTATTGACAGTGCAGTACCAGGTACTTCCGCGTTTGCACACATTTGATGGCCGTATTGCGCGTGTACAAACCCGAAGGAAGGGCCCCTGTACCGCCCAGCCCCTGGTGAAAAGGGGTCCCTAAATCTGACTGAGCACCTTTGTTACGGCATACAGACACACCAGAACTGAACACACCAAGAACTGATTTCACACATTTCCGCTTTCAATATTCATATTTATCTAATACGTCAAATAAATTGATCTTCTCACGACCCATGGGTTCCTGTTATCTAAACCAACCATTCCGAAATGCGTTGTGAATAGCTTCGTTGCCAGCATTTGCCTTGTTAAGCTAGAAGTTGTGAAGATAGCGTTGCTGAATCCACATTGATTGTAAGCATTTTTAGTACAGTCTAGTAAGGCATTATTCAGGAAATTTAAGTTGTAGACCAGCGAATAACTAGAAGTTTCAGCCAGGGTGAGAAACGTAGCTGAAGGAGGCCCATTGGCCACCGTCGGGGGCTCACTTGTCAACACTCCGAATAAAATAAGAAAAAATAAAATGAGAAATGAAAGTGTATCCGGATGTGGGTTTCTATACTGAAACCTAAATCACTGGAAAACAGTCCAAAAAACTTCCGAAAAACGCAAAAAAACAACAACCTACTGAAAACCAAAAGAATCTTAAAACCGAAATAGGAACTAAATCGGGGCTCGGTTTTTACATTTAGGTTGCAAGGGGGAAAGTTCTCACCCTTGCACCCCTACTGTTGTAGACCTGTGTTGTATTCTCTCACTGTACAAGTATAGCCAGAAGAATAGCCGGAATAGAATAGCCAGTTTCCAAGGTATACAATCATGTAAAATCGTATTCGTAGCCCGCGCCTGTAATATCCTGTGTAATTTGCCTCAGACTTGTCCAATGAAAACTCAACACTTTACACCAATGAGAAATCCAGGTATTTAACCAATAACACTGCAGGCCTACGCCAGTGGTTGGCAAACTATGGGCCTCGGCCCAATTGCGGGCTGTTCAGCACTTTTTATTGGGTGGCGCAACACTTATTGTTGTGGGCCGTGTGGTATGTAAGAGTTAAAATGCTGCGCCGGTTGCGTGGGATAAAAGATAGGCTACTACAACAACTATAGAACATTGGTTATTTGACCTTAACAAGGCATTGATGTTGTCATTGTAGGGTTTATGACATTAACATAGCATTGTTATGTTACAGATACTGAATACAACATAAGTTTGAAATTGGGCTTTCAAAAATAAGCAAGGGGGTTAATTGCGACTGAAGGGGGCTTGGGGCCATCATCACGAAAGTTTGCCGATCACTGCTGTACGCAATGCTGATCAACAAAGCTTGAGCAAGTTGAAGTTAATCAAAATATTTCACAGATCAGCTATGACTGATGAAAGATTAGGAAATCTTGCAATGATATCTATTTAAAGTGAAACTGCAAAAACATTAGATGTGACTGAGTTGACAAAAACATTTGCATCTTTGAAAACTTGTAAAAGTCATTTTCCTAGCTTGAAATATAGCATGTGCTAACGTCTGTATGCTTTGCATGTTATGTTGATGCTGCAGAAACATGCTTTTATAAACATTTGTTAAAATGAATTGACATTTTTGTGTATGTAAATATTATGTATTAAATGCAATATATTGCATATTGGGTGCTCCAAAGTCCATGCTTGGGGAACCCAATCACGTAACACCAGCCTTGCGCGTATATAATGATTTGTATCGACGTTTTCACTTGAATGTAAATAAGTGGGTTGTTACCAGATTTAAACTATTTCGTGTTGAGTCGTATTTTATAAAACCTACTTTTGGCATTTTTACGAAGCAAGGGACTAATTACTCGAAACAACTACCGTCCAGTGAAAGATTCAGTTTGTTGTGTTTAACAAACATTAAAATCAAAGTACTGGGCTTGAATTTAAATGAACGCGAACCTTTCAATTTATCAACAAAAGTTGAGTAATGTTGTCTAGCCTTGATTTCGATATCTTTCAGAAATCATAGACACGGAAATGCAGATACTTTTATGGTGAAGACCATGCTATGCAAGGCCTAATTTGAGGATCATTAGCACCGAAAAAGTTTGTCTTGTCTAACCACCAGGGGTGTAGTGGGCCGGGAACGCGTGGGAACGGCGTTCCCACACCTTTTTCACGTTTTTCCTTAACATGAGTTGGAAGCTGTTTCAAAATGGCTATTTTTTATGCATTCCCACACCTTTTCTGTTAGCACTACATCCCTGCTGACCACACTTTGAATCTTTTTCAGAAGAATTTGAATGTTTCTCTAGGCAGATGATTGGATGTAAATGAGGTTACGATATCACTTGGTGAGCTGTAGCAAACGTTCAACCAAAGTTGTTGTTTTTTCCCTTCCCTGAACAAACCATTATCCTCAGTTCAATGGCAGATCTAGACCTGCCTGCTGGTGGTGTTGGGAAAGAGAAGTCGGTAAAACGATTTTGCCAAAATTGGTTAAAACCTTAGTGAAAGCAAAAAATTTTTAGGGGTTCTATTTTGGAAAAGAGACTGCAGATCAGTTGGGAGGAAATTGCACCAAAATGATCACCTTATTTTTCCCCTGCTTTTGTTGTCTTTTTTCACTGATATTTCCGTGGGAAAGTCGTATTTGCGGAAGCGGAAGCTTCCCCCACAGGGGGCAAATTTGCCTGGCGGGCGGCGAATTTTTTGTTTTGAAAGTTGGAGGCCAATTTTTAGCATACGCCTGGTAAAATAGTGCTAAGCGCGTCATAATGATTTTTATGACGTATTGACCTTATGGCAGTTTCAAAATTACATGACAAAAGTACATGCACAAAACAAAGGTACTGCAAAAGCTATTGTTAGTGGTCACGTGTAATAAAAATAGACTGCCAGGACGTTGACTACATGGCACAAAAATATCAAGTGACGACCTCGAATGCAAACAGCTACACGAAAATCTTAACAGTCATATCACGTGAAGTAGCGTTATCTTAGCAGAGACTCTTCCGTCATAAATTGTTATGCAGTAAATACAGCGTTCATTCGGGTAGCGATCTTAATACAGTACACGCGATTACAGTGATGCAACCAAGCTAAAACGAAAGCACCGAACCGCAAATCCGTGTTTCCGTAATGCTTGGCTTACCCAACAAATACTGGAACAGCAGTTATCCTTACGTGACTTATCGTAGCTCTGTTTATTCACTTTTCATGCTTATTGTGTGTTGTTTTACAAGCTTCCTCTCCTATTTTACAAAGCAAGAGAAGACTTGCCGAAAGCGTTGTTCGACTTGAATAAGGATGACAGGCTCGGAATCAACTTTCCTATCTCAACCTAGGCCACAGCGTTAGATCTGCTCTGTACGTCGTCATGGCCTTGGGTGTTCTATTAGAAACGACACTCCAGGTTTTATGTATATTGTGATAGTATAGCCCGGTGCATAGGCATGACGGTGGGAAACCAAGGCTCCCTCGGATTATGAAATTTGATGTTTTGCTATAAAATTTTAGCAGAAAAATGTTTTTCTCTTTATGGTTTTGGAGTTGGTAAAATGAAATTTCACCACAGTTGTCCCCCTGAAAAAACTCCTTTTGGCCACACTGGAAAAATCCACTATTGGTCTCCCCTGACAAAAATTCTTCTGATGCCCATGGCCAGGTGGAAGGCTATTTTTGTAAGAGTTCAAAGAAGTTTTGCTAGAGTTTTACCTCTTTGTCCAAGCTTGTTTCTGAACTATTGTACCAGTTTTACTCAACCTTCCCCAGAATTTTAATCGACAATGAGTTAACGACTATGAAAAAATAAAATGTTTTAACTCATTATTGTCCAATCACTACACGTTTTATGACTACACTGATGGTGATATAAATACTGTACACCAAAACGTCGGGATGAAATTCCTAACTCTATTGTATTGGCCTTTATTTTATGAAGAACTACTTGCAACTGCTACTTTTCGTTCACCACACATATTCTGCACAAAATGAAACGGTTTTGCATCCAAAACAATTTTTGCACATAAGATGAGTCTAACGCTTCCAACAAATTACCATCTGCAAACTGGCACCCCAAGTACATCAAAAATTTCTGATAAAGAATTTCCAAATATATATGCGTGATTTTCATCAACGTTTGTCATGAGGGAACGCGATTACCTTCCAAAAGGTCCACCTCCGACGGCTTTGAATGCAACGAGTAATTGGAGATTGTAGTAGAGAATCAGAACAAGTCTTTCGTTTATAAATTGCCGTTTTAGCTTTTAGAGTACCACGTCTACGATAGCTGGCGATTTACAATGATATCCGCGCATTCGCGAGTAAATGTTTGCGTTCTCTTCTTAATGTCTCTGTTTACGGTTGCTGTACTCAAGTGTCTGATCTGCTCTTTGGGTGAAATGTAAGTGAAGATCCTTTTTTAATGGAACCATTTAAAAATAGGCTGCCATTTCAAGAAGAACTCCTGTTATTGGGGGAGAAAGGCATCTGCAAGTTTACTGGCAATTTATCTGCAATTGCACTCTCCGGCATTGCGTTCCCGTCCGGATGAAGCGAAAACTAAAGACGTTTATATAATACGAGGCACGTAAAGGTGCTGCAGAGTTCGTCCAGGAGTGCCATAAGATTTTCGTAAGGCAAAGCAAAGAAATACTGAAACTTCATTAGCGGTCTGCCGGCGGTTCCACCAGCTTCTTATTTGTTTAAATAAGGAGGTCGGAAGCTTTTGGTTGAGTGACAAAGATGCCTCTCGTCGTAGAAATGTGGGCAGCACAACTCTAGCCTTTGTACCTCACTGTGGCAATGGCAGACTGGCTGGGCTGCAATTTTATGTGCTTGAGAAGCATATCTGTCCTTGTGGTTTGGCCAATTGTTCTCTGGTTGTCCATCTGTCCGCTGCCGGAGTCTCGTGGTCGACTTGTTTAAACTTCGTATGCTGAGAAAACTGGTCAGAGATCTGTAAGGCACGTCGGCAAGTAGGAAGTGGCGATGGTACCGGGAGCCCCAACTGTAGATATTTACATTTTTTATGTTTAATGTTTTCATGTGAAACATGCAATTTTGGCCTAATTTGAGGATTTACGAAAGATGTTTTTCGTACATTTTGAACCTTTGTCAAATTTCGGTGTAATGATAACCTATTTTCATGCAGTAATTTCCTGAAAATCGAAGGGGTTTAAGTAAACACTTTGGGACATTTGCGTCCCTCGCCTTGATTTTCCGACGAGTTCTATTCCAGTACAAATATTTGCATTGCGTTTATAAATGTGGCCCACTCATTTCCTGTTTTGTTTCTCTACCAAAAATCTAGTTACGCGCCTACTGTGAGATTTCCAGAAACCCATTACCAATTTTTTAAAGAAATCTTGGGCCGTCAACTTTTGAAATCACTCAATCCACGCACAGATATGTTGGTGATGGCGAGCGTGGGTGTAACGCAGTGGTGCAGCCGGGAGGAGTGTGGTCCATCTACCTCACGCATTGTAACATGTAAAAAAACTAATATTTGAAGCAGCCACAGTAGCAAGTTGGCATTTTCACAAGTTATTTCTGAAGTACTATAGACGTCAAGGCGGTTTCAGCTGCCAGCCAACAAATTTTCAGGCCTCAAGTTTCGTCTCGGCTTTATTTAACGAAATCTCAGCCTCGAAGTCTGAATCAGATTTGTCAGTCTTGGAGATGAAGGTCTTGACTACTATGCATGTCATTGGATCAAACATAAGTTTTAATTCTATCGCCTTGTGAGACTTTCAATGCACAGTTTGTTGAAAACATGGCATTGGCCTTCAATTTTTCGCAATTAAGATAATTTTCAAAAACTTATTTGGGTAAGTTTTGTCAGAAAGTAAAAGTCAGTCTAAAACGCAAACCTGTGTGTTGGCAACCGCAATCAACATGACACGAATTAAATGCGACGGTAAAACGGCGTGTACACTGCACAGTGTGCACGTTTCAACAGTGATCACCAAGAATGCAATTCAATAATGTTAAAAATCTCTGTCTCCCAATAACGTGAATAAACGATTTGATCTCTGTGGACAGCATGAAAGCCTTCGGCGGTAGTAGTTTGCCTCACCCTGGGTATAGGCGTACCCAGGGAGCCCTAGGGGACCATGGCCTCCCCAAATTTCTAGAACATATAGTGATTTTGTGCTTTGAGAGGCGGTATCCCAAACAAAATAGGGTTTTTCAGCTAAAATCAAATATTTTGGTCTGCCCCAAATTTTTTTGGCCCCCCAATTTTGGGGCTGGCTACGCTACTGCCCCTGGGATGGAGCGTTCCCGTATTTCGTTTTAGGTCACTGGTGCCACACCTCGTTTTTCATGCCAGCACACCTACACCACTGATCCACACCTATATGCTCAAACCCAGGTCTGTGTTTTGTGCTGTTGTCGGGATTTCACAAGGTGTTCTCTGATTTTCGAAAATCTGATTTTCTTGGATCTGCTAAAACCGAAGCCAACCGCCAATGGTATTTTTCAAACGAATGATTATTTCGTTTTTATGACCGCAGCGGCATAGTCCACTACAACTGTTAGCCAGCACATGCCTCTACCGCGCCAAACATTGTGGGGCCAAGCACAGATCAAGAAAACAACACAAAACATGTTTTTTTCATAGCAGAAATCACCTCGACATGAAAGCAACATCTTGGTTAAAGCGAAACTGCGTAAAATGCTAACAGGTCAAAGTAGCTAATGCTTTCAGAAGAATCACATTCTTTGTGTTAGAACAAGCGTTTTTGGCATGTTTTTCTTCCTTCGTCAAGCTGAAAAGCTTTTTCGGTTAAAGTACAGTGCATTAGATCATGAACTAACTTGCTAAATTTACAAAGTATTATTTCGTAATCATGGGCGTTGGAAGGACTTTTTCCAGGAGGTCGATAGAAGATTTTTCCAGGGATAGCCAAAAAGATTTTTCCACGGACGGGACAAAAGCGATAAAATTTAATTTTGCTCATTCGAAACTCAGAAAATAACCTTTTTTGATAAAAATTTAATAGGAAATTGTCAAAGTTCAAAATCTAAGGGTGGAATGGTCCCCATGGCCCTTTTCCGACGCCCATGTTCATAATTTTAACTGAATTTTTCATTCCATTTAAACGCAAAACTGATTTTTGACTTCAGTTTTTTTTCTGTTAGAACGACCTATAGTTTTTGTTCAGAACAGAATCGATTTTTGGTAGCTGGTATGTCGCACCCTTGATTGAGACATTCCAGATAAGCCAGTTGCAGTGGCAAACTCGAAAGATTACCAGATGCAAAATATATTCCCGAATTTATATTTTCCCGCTAGCGCAAACAGTTTTGCGTATGCGCAACCAACGACATAGAGATTTGACATAATTAGCTCTGCGCCCGGAACCGCCGTGAAAATCAAATGTGAAAAAAAGACTTCACATAGTTTAACATAAAACTTCACATAATTTAGCTCTGCACCTGCAGTCGCAGTTAAAGTCAAACGTTTCTTGTGCTAACGTGTAAATGTATATTTCTGAAATCTGTACAAATACTTGTGGCGTAAACATTATTTTAACTATAATTGCCTCTTTCTAACTATAAGACATTTGATCAACCCTGAATTGAAGAGCTCTGCTTGTAAACTTCAAACTAACCTCCCACTTCACGCTTTGTACAGAAGCTGTACCACACTAGTTCTACCCAGGATGACAGCTTCGCGTAGATGCCAACTGCTGCGTAGCCAACGACATACTTCCTGGTATGCAACCTTTCCTACGTTCCAGCAGCCCGACAAAACACGAAGCTCAAAACAATTAGCGTTTGGTGACGCAATTTCCGGTCTCTCATTTCGACAGGACGTCACGCAATATTTAGAAAGTTTAGTTCATGTTTACGCGAAACCATCAAAGCGGCAGCAGCAACAGCGTCGAATCGTGGTTGCAATCTTTCTCAGAGGGTCACGCCAGGCACCGAAAAGCAATGATCCTCCTTCGGCAAAGCCGCGATTTTCAACAACTTCCTTATAAACGTAGCGCATGACTAACGCTGACGCCAAAGCTTGTCACAAAACGTAACTGCTCCAACGGGCATTTCTCATGGTCGTATAGATCCAGTGAGTTGAACGAGTCTCGGTTTCCAAAACGCGTTTTACAACGTAATATTTTCAGGAACTTAGAAGTCAACCGAACGAATATTGGTAGACCGGGTTAGAAAACGAATTTATGAAAAATCATAAAATTTAACCAATGTGCGAGCTTTCAAACTTGCTAACTTATTTCCGTGCCATATTTTGCAGTAGATCTGTTACCCCTGTTTTTAAATTAGCTATGATGTATTTATGATACGGGAGAAGAGAATTTGTGACTGCTTTCACCAACAGTTACTTTGCTTATGTTCACACGCCTATGGAATCTAGCAGAAAATTTCTAACCAATGTAAACTTACGAAACAGGCAAAACATGTATAAAAAGCGAAAAAAAAATGATCTGAATAAAACTCTTTTGGACTTTTCGAAAACAACTCTTCTCATCTTCAACATGGTTCAATGAATTAAAAGCAATTGTGTTTGAAACGTCAAAGATGGTTTCATTCGAACCATTGCTTAATTTTTGCATTCTTGCTGCTTGCACGACTTGCAAGGCTTTATTCATATATCCATTTTCCAACACGCATGTTCCTCTCAGAAGCAGCAGCTTAAAGGAAGTCACAAACATAGGCGTAGCCGGGGGGGGGCCAAAAAGGCCATGCCCCCCAAAATTTTTGGAAAATATAGCCATTTTGTGCTTTGAGAGGCGTTTTTCCAAACAAAATAGTGTTATTCGCCTACAATCAAATATTTTGCCCCTCCAAAAATTTTTGGCCCCCCCAAGTTTTTGGGCTGGCTACGCCACTGGTCACGAAAAACCTCAGTCCATCAAACGCCCCACGGTATCTTCGCTTTCAGAGAAATCTAAACAGCTACTTGAGGTCATCTAACGCTGCTGTTCCGAAAAGCAGCGATACACCCGACAGGCTCGTTTTGTGTGTGGAAGGCCTTTTTAAATTAAACATTTTTTCGAAGTTATTGTAAGACCTCAGACAATATGAGTCGCTCTTATGCGGCAGCCATGAACTATGGGACAAAACAGCCTTTTTGTTTTCATGAAAGTATTGGCTCTGTTGACAAATACCTGGGAATAAATAACGTAAAAGGTATACACTGAACGTGTAGGTTTTAAGCATCGTGACAACGTTTCGCAGAGTTGTGATAAGTAGAGCTTCCACGATTTACATTATGAATAAATAAATTCTATTCATCCGAAACTAAACATTTCCTAAAAGTAACCCAACGCTGGAAGACTTACGGTAAACATAGCCTGATTGTACAAGTACCATATATCATTTTAGCATAGCTTGCACCATTAACACATTGGTGGTCAGTCACAAGAAAGGAAACAGCCATGGCATGCTCGCGTAGAGAAACTGCACTGCAGTTATATATAGTGCCTGCATATAGCACGTGATCACGTGATTTAATGAAATCATTGCTGACGCCCAACTTTTACATCTATTGCTCAGCTAATTGACAATTGCTACGTGGCTACCAACAATCAGGATCTGGAAAATCTGCTGCGATTCCAAAACGCAACTTCTTCTTGACGACACACATTCTACCATGGTATCTGTGACTTCACGAAAAGGTGTTTCGTAAAAATTGATTTGCTTCCAACAGTTTCATCTACAACGTCATTTGATTTATGATTTACAAACAAAAATTGCTACCTGGCATTGGCAAGGGTCACAACGTGCAACTTACCACATTTCTGTTTAAAGCTTGATGTTCTCTATACAGCCAGAAATCACTTGCGTGAGATCAGGCCCGTAGTCACGGGGGGCATTCGGGGGCAGTGCCCCCAAATATTTTTATATCCCCCAGATTGTGTTATGCCAAGAAAATTTTTTTAAACATATAATAAAAACAAAAATCTTACCCCCCTAAAATGTATTTCGCACCACCAAACCTTAAAACCTGGCTACGGACCTGCGTGAGATGTTGCTTGGTGAAGCGAAATGCTTTCACTGGTTGAGTGCATTGATTCATTATAGATCTGGCACAAAGTGCTATCTGCTCATCATTTTCTTGTAAATAACCATCGAGTTAAACTTCGCTTTGTTAGCAGTTAGAAGGTAACCATCTTAGCCATTTTATACAGTAAAATATCATAATGTCATGCATTCTTTATAAAAATGACCCGCAAGCAGCACATTACTGTCTTCTACGGAAACTGTTCTTTTTTACATGTTGACTATTTCAAAGATCACTTCATTTGAGCACTTTCAGTGACACATATTGTGCAGTAGGAACAGTTTTCATGTGAAATGAAACAGTCAGACTGGGGCTGAACCAGGATTTTCTTTCAAGGGGAGAAAAAACGCCAATACACCTCTCTGCTACCTGACATAATTCAAATGTGTAGTGTGAGACCAGAGATACCGGGGATCAAATGGGGCAGTGGGCCCTCATTTCTCGAACTTTCTCCCTGAAATTATTTCTAGTTCCGACTCTGGTGAGAAGGGGATAGGGTAACGCAGGCATTAGTTTTGTTGCCAGCGTGGAAAACAAACGAAAAACAGATGTCAAAGTTATACATAAGCTGAATAAAGATCTCATCTCGGAAATCTGCACCAACCAAGAGAGCCTACATTCTCTCACTCAAGCTTTCAAGATTGCCACGATAATTTCCATCCACCGCGAGCTCAAACATTTTTATCGACCTTCATCAACTTTTGCATGAAATATGCAAAAAAACACTAAGAACCACACAGAATTTATTTAACAACTAAGGAAAAATCAAAGCCAAGCGGTCAGAAAACAGTTCTTTTTCTTATGCGAAGTTGTAGCATCGAAAGTTTGGTGTTACATTCGGACAACGATCACATGCAAAAATCGACATCATGTGATTTGCGGCTTAGCACATATGGAGGTGAATAAAATTTTAGCAAGATCGTGATGATAAAAAAAATCAATTACTTGACGTTGTGTGGCTGTGTCAGGTACAAATGTTAATCAAAGAAAATTATTTTCAACACCAACTCTGTTTCTTTAGCCCAGGCGTTGGTCACCTGAAAAAATGGCATCATGCAATTTTTACCTGAACACTTGGAGTCAAATAAAATTTCAGCAAAATTGCAATGATAAAAAGCCCAACTACCTGACGTTTGGTAGGGCTGTGTCAAGTTTAAAGGTGGATGAACCAAAACTTTCGTCAATGTTAACTTTGCGTGTAGAGGTAAAATAACGAAGATGTGAGATTTGTTGATTTGAATTATGTTCAAGCAAACTCACGATAACAAGTTCAACGTGAAGTGATTTATCCATCATTTCAAAAGAGAACACTTTCCTGTAGTTCCCCCAGAACGTTTGGCTTTCAAAACGGGGCTTGATTAAGCGGACGCTCTGTAGCATGCTCGGAAACCTAAACCCTCAAGTGACCGGGAATTGAGATTTGGCAACGTCCACAGATTATACGAACTTTTTCAGCAGTTATCACTGATGTTGAAAACTAAAAAGATATTGTGAAGCAATATCCACAGCGATTACACGCACAACGCGAGTTTTACAGTAAAAAAGTTTGGGTGTTTGGCAAAGTAACCTTATTTGATTTTTGCTGAACAGCAGAACGTTGAATGAGCAGCAGAAAACAAAAATAATGCGCCTTCGGTGCCTCGTTTAGTGAAAGTGTAAAATTCTTCAACGAAAATAGTTTCACACAGGAGACAGATTTTTTTAGTGCGTAGGGAAAATTACTGATTTGCGATTGGAGTATTAAGGAATGTCACAAATTAAGTCCGATGTCTAGCAGTACACTTTTTACAACGTAAAGTAACGCAGATGCTTCAAAATGTTTCAAGTGAAGAAAGAGGTGATCAAACAAATTATAGTGGTCAGTGATTTCAGGAAAACGTTTGCAAGACAAATATCAGAAGTACAACTTCATCAGCGAAAATTGCAAAGTGCGCAAAAACTTGAAAGTTGGTGCACAACGTTAAAATCATGACAACTTCAACATTTGAATGTAAATATGTTCTGCACATTGGATTCATTGTAAAGGTTTACTGCTGGACGTTCAGTCTTGGTTTGATACACTGTAATTAACATGACGAGATGTTTCGGTACAGAAAATAACCGCAACCATTTAGTAGGTTTGCTTACAAGCAGTGCAACCCTAAGGTGCTTGGGTATATAACAGTTTCGTTGCAAGCAGGAAGGAAGCCCATGAGACCGTTGAATTGTAAAATTGTATCAAAAATATTTCGATTTGGGAAAAACACGTAGCGCAACAAATTATGTTACTTGAAAAGCAACAGTGGATGTCTGTAATCGCATAGATTATGTTGTTCACAATTGACATTGCTCAGTAGACAAACTGGCGATTTGTATTTAACGTTGCTGTGTATTTTTTTGTTCAGCGAAAAGTTTGTTTTTTCACAGGTGCAAAATTTTTGTTGCTGGGCTTGTGAACGTTGTAAGCATCTAAGACAGGGTTCCCAACCTTTCTCTTACCATGTACCCCTTCAGCATTCCGACAGATGCACATGTACCCCTAAGATTTCCTATGACAATACATTTTATCATGATTATCCATAGATATATTTAACCATGAACATATAATGATTTTTGAAAAGAAAATTCACTGACATATGTGTAAATATTAGGAAATAAATTATATGCAGATATATTTTGCTCTTCTAGTAATAACCTTCAATGTACCCCTTCGGATAGGCAAATGTACCCCAGAGGGTACATGTACCCCAGGTTGGGAACCCCTGATCTAAGAAAATACAAATGGTAATGAAAACAGACAGTGCTAATATTAAGGTGGAGTAATAACAGTGTCATTCACAGTTCGCAAAGACGATATTTTTTTATAAGACTAAAGTCGTCAGACTAGAAAAAAGGGAATTATGTAGTTGTTTTGAGTTTAGTTAGCACAATCCGAGGCATGAAGCTCAAGGTAAAGACCCCTGCAACCACGTTTACAAAAAGAGCGTTTCCCGAATGAACTGTAATGTGAAGGAAACGCTGTGACGCCTGTAAAAAAAGAACGTACGATGTAGCAGAAAAGCGACATTTCATTGTAAAGGTAAGTTACAAGAAGTTTTCGTGCTGGTTTGAACGAAATTAAATACGACTACGTAGCTTCCAAACAGCATTTTTATCTACAGTGTCGTGTTGCAGCAACAGACATGAAAGCACTTTGCAAAAAACAAATGACACCAAGCAGTGGCGTACATCGGTTTTCCCGCGCCTAGGGACAAACTCAGTTTAGGCGCTTCCACCCAGCTTGTTTGTGGCAGCATAAAATAAAAGAAACGCTGCAATCTGATGCTTTACGTGCAATTATCTAATCCCAAGGACAAAGTTTTCTTGCTGTTTCTGCTGACAGTTTATCGATTATTTTGTCAAAAACCTAATATGATTTAAATGTGTCACGTATTTTAAGCTAGAAAATATCTAACGCCAGTTATTCTGTAAGAAGCTTTGCTAGCAATTTTGTGATCTGAATTTCGATGTTCATGTCTGTGGAGATGCTCAGTTTATAGGTGAAATTACATACAACCACAGGTAGAAGCCGAAGCAGCGGTAGAGCAGAGGTCAGTACAAGTATTGAGGGAAATGCCAACTTATAAAAAACAAAAAATTCTTCACTAATATGTTTGTTTCTGTGCTGCAACAATGCTGACCTCAAAAATAATAACAGAGAGTGTAGAAAACCATTCTGAATTTTGTGGGTGCGTGAATAGCTGCAGTAAATTTGTTTCAACTAGATCTTGTTAACCATGAAATTCCCTATGATACTATTATTTAAAAGTTACCTCTGCCCCCGTTGCTTCCCTTTTGAGAGAACAGGGGAAGCAATGCCCCCGCTCTCCACGCGTCTCTGGGAGAAACTGAAAAATACACAATTATAACTAATATACTCAACGCTGTTGCCTATTTGCAATTAGAAGTTTGCAAAAGTATTCGGGATTTAGTTAAACATGCCACAAATAAAAATCATCATAATTACCTTCAGAACCACATCAAATCCATTTCAACATGAAGTTTGTCAAACCATCAAAGATCACATAATTTCCTAAGCACCAGATCTATTGTCGTAACAACATACTGTTGAGGTTTATCGCTGCTCTCAAAGCATGCGCAGTTGCATGCACTGTGAATGCCGGATTCCCGTCCATTGTGACGCAACTACAGAACGAGAACGAAGTGGGAATGTTCGTAACCCTGGTCATCTGAAAGCATTGTGACGCAACCGTGAGTCGAACCACATGCGGGCACTAGTTACTGGAGACACAAGCGACGCCTTAAAACGTCACTAAGGTTCGTAATTGCTCTCTTTGCAAACCTTGGTGATCTTGATGAGATTCTGCAATTGGGTATCAGCGACTGGTATTAGACATTTTGTAAATCGTAATTACTAGCATCCGCTGACATTTGACATTTCGTAATTGTTACGTGACATTCCATCCTCAATTTACGCCCTCAAATGTTGCGCCCAGGGCAGATGTCTCCCTTTCCCTCTTGGCTACACCACTGTCTTCAAGACAGAATCATAACTTTGCTTCAAGTTATGCATACAGCCAAATATGCTAAAGTCGAACCAAGCTAAAAAAACTCATATTGACCAGGGCCGGATTTAACTTATGCGAGGCCCTAGGGCTAGGCTAATCCATTTGTGAGGCCCCCTCACCCATTGTTGTGAGCAAAAAAACGGAAAGCGTTTATCAATTTGCGAAAATCCGAAAATGACGCTCTGAAAGTACGGTCATTAAAAATTCTAAATCATTACTGGAGTGCCCACGATCACTGCGTTTGTTTCTGCCTTCGACGCAAAAGTGTTAAATTGCACGGAATTTTTGAAATCCTACTTGGCTGGCGGGAACAGGATTATTAACTGCCACAGGCAAACCAACCGAAATCGCCACAAGTGAAATATTTGACAAAACACATGGTCTGCGCTTTTTATAAGAATCAAATGTTTTTTCTTATCTGTGTTCAAAGAAATAAACAAAGACACTGCACCTATAGTATGTGTGGCGGCATAAAGACTTTAAAGCACAGCGTGAGGACCACTTTGCAACTCGCTTACCACGGCTGTCAGAATCTCACACAAACGAGCAAAACACGTCACATAAAACGCACCCAAATGGTTGTAACTGTTAGGTCAGTGCTCTTCAACCTTTTTGTCAACGCGGAACCCCTCATGTACTTTTGCGTTTGTCATGGAACCCCACTAAAAAAAATTTAGAAATTATGAATTGCTTGGTCAGAAAATTAAATATTTCGTTATTA
>Ga0210059_1001633_pt1 | contig 34200 bp, 21 predicted proteins | sample Ectturendosymbi2_FD_188042 | JGI IMG/M metagenome (GOLD analysis project Ga0210059, IMG submission 188042) | Ecteinascidia turbinata endosymbiont from Florida, USA - Sample 2 (SPAdes) (version 2) | ecosystem: Host-associated > Tunicates > Ascidians > Unclassified | place: Key West, Florida... | reverse complement strand
ATTTAGCAAACAGCAGGTTGTGATTAGTTCTGTCAAATGCTTTAGATGCATCTAAGAAAGCTGAAAACACTGGGGTATCTTTGTTTACATAATAAGACACAGTCTGTTTAAGTAGAAAAATACACATATCAGTGCCATGTTTTGGCTTGAAGCCAAACTGGTTTATCCCCAGCCTAACTTGTGGTGCTGCAGATGTGATCACACAGAAGAAACTCTCCCCCATGTACTCAACCATTGCAAGCCGGTCATGGACCAAATTCTCAAACGCCATGACCGTATCATGGGGAGGTTCTTAGCCACATCCCTCAACAACGTTTTACCAAGATTTCCGTCGACGAGGTCTGTCTGGCGCACGCACAACAGACGGGCGAGAACCTCCGGCCTGACGTTATATTGGAGTGGGCTGGAGGTATCTCGGTCGTCGACGTTGCTTGCCCATTCGACAACGGCGCGGATGCTCTTGAGTTGGCGGCGACCCGCAAAGTAAAAAAGTACAGGGAGCTGTGTGAAAACTTGGCCCGCTCCTCAGGGAAGCGGGTCAGTTTTCGCACTTGCATCGTAGGCTCCCTGGGAAGTTATGCCAGGGGCAACTCAACCACCTTAGCAGCCCTTGGCATTGCGGGTCGTCTCCAAACGCAGGTTGCACGTAACACCTGCAATCTTGCACTCAAGGGCAGCCACGAAGTGTGGCAGTCTTGGTGTAGGGGCATACCGACGCGATCTATACAAAATTCTGCCGCGTAGATTATTTTTATATTTGCAGTGGCAGCTCGAATGGCGACAACGGCTCCCACCCCCACATGGACAACATATCGGACTGAGAGATCGTGCACGTTCAGGCATCCACAAAGAAATGTTCACGCCTGCACTTGCGTGAGAGGATGCGTTTTCTTTTTTTCACACAGAAGCTGTTCCTCATGTCTTCCCGAGGAGTGACATCTCCCCGCGGGGCACCGGAAGCATGGGGATCTTTTCACTGCTCGTCTGGAATAATATCGACAATGCATACCGGGGGTGGGAGCCGACCTTCGTAAAAACAATCTGAAAAACGAAACTGGGTGTTACACTAGCACATTTCATGTTTTTTTGTTTTTACACAACTGCACACATACAAAGCAAACACCTTTTGTACAAATACACATTTATATCCTTTTTCTAACATATTCTATTTTATATTTTTCTACTTCACAAATATATTTTATATGTGCACAGTGTTTGTATTTTTCATACATTCACTCACACCCACCACTGATTAACATCGTGAAAACTAGTCAAATACAACCGTTTTCATGTCGCCAAATAGCTGCCCACTGTGTTACCGTTTTATCTATGTCTCGCGCCTCGTATGTGAATACCATCTGATTCGCGTCGGTCCTGCTGTCTCCTGTAAACAAAATTCTTCAAACACTTGCGTTGCTGCACCAAAATATCGAATAAATTTATAGTATAAATTCTAATTTATATAGCAATAAATACTAAACTAAACATGCTGTACAAGGGCGCATTTACGCCAACTGACAAAGTCAGTCAAGAGTGCAGTATTGAAAACACAAAACATATTATATAAAAAATAAAATAAAATCTCCTTTTGGTCGCAGCAACCATGTACACTCTATCCGCAAAAAACGCTCGTATTTATCACCCCTTGGTCTTCGGACCAAGGGAGGCTGTCCGGCTGCAAACCGGCACCTTTGGTGAGGCAAAATCTTGTGTTGATTTTACGTTCAAGAAAACTCGATATACAGTAAAAACATTGAACCCCCTCGGTCGAGGTGTATTGCTACACACGACGGGCTAAACTGTTACAAGAACGCAAACATGCAATTATTGCCTGAATAAACATGTCAATGCAAATGCAGCAAGACATCAGAGAAATGAGACGTTCAGAACAACGCATGCTTAAAGGCTGCAAGGAAACGAAAGGAAAGGTTTAAGACGGGTGGAGACCTGCAGTATTTCCTATCACGTGCCGTATGCAATGTGGAATGGTGCTGACGGGCCGTAAAAAATACTGTAGTTTAATTTTATGCAAAAATTCTAACTTTTTCTTCCTAAGGAAAATAAGGATGGAAAACTATGAGGAGCGCGGGAGACATATCTTGACTTGCAGTGTAAATGTCAACTTATCATGGAATTTCGTTTCAACGTGTGTTATTGCAACTCAGGTAGTAAACTTACTGTGCGGGGACATTTGAAATGTTCAAGCGAGCCGCAGGTTCCCCACCCTTGGTTTAAGAACTCAACCACCGCAAAAAACAAGCTCAGTCCCTGCAATAATCTGCAGTGACATTGCACATCACAAAAACTTTTAATCCTGGCAAGTATCACGAAAATGGGACACTTCCATCACTGCATGTTGAATGTGACCAACGTGTGCATTTCATGCACTTCACCCACTTCTCATGTGAGGCAGAATTAGAGTAAAAATCACCACAAAGCCTGGGCAGTCAGACATGACTTTTTTTCTGCTTGGCAATCTTGGTCCAGAGGTTTTCAGCAAACTTTGCAACTCTGATTCGTCTCTTCTTTATAGAGAACGTCAAGATAACTGAGTGACGTTTTCTTGATGCTGGCGTTTTTTTAACTCTTGGATCGGTTTTAAGATGAGGACGGGGATCATCACTGGCATGGGCAATTGGGCATCCGCATAAATTTTTCCAGGGGTGAGAAACAGCGACATTTTGCGTATTCTTTTGTTTGGCGTCCCCATATTCGAACTTGAGATCTTTCCCCGTCCTCATCTTAAAACCGATCCAAGAGTTAAAAAAACGCCAGCATCAAGAAAAGCGAGTTTGGCGTCCCCATATTCGAACTTGAGATCTTTCGGAAGCAAATGTACTGTATCAGTCCCGTCGCCACGGGGGTGCTTTAGTGGGCTTAGTCCCCCAAACAAAGCTCCAAGCCCCCCCAAAATTGAAACGTGAAACACTATAAATAAGTGGAGTTTTGGTTAATTTCATAATGTCAAGCCTCCCTATTGAAAACTTTCTGGCGACGGTTCTGTACTGTATTGAACAAAGTACTTGGGATTAAAATGTGCAAATTCAGGATAGCTAGGGCTGTTGACGTAAGAGATAAAATTCAGGGCAATCAGACAAAATTAGATCCAGGTCCGCAATTAGGGGGGGATTCGCCCCCCTGAAAAAATTTTCGCTCTCCCTGGAAAAATGTGTTGGACCTAGTTTAAAACTATTGGATATAGTTGAAAAAATGTGGGCCCCTCTCAGAAAACTCCTCGCCCCATCTAGTGTCCTCAGGGCCGGCCCTAGCAGGTGTGGGGCCCAATGCAAGACCTGGGCGCGGGGCCCAATGCAAGACCTAAGCGCGGGGCCCCTCTGAGCAGTGATTCTATGACGTCATCGTGTTCAGTCAACCGTGTTACGATCATGGTAGAGCGCAGATATACAGTACAGCACTAACACGAGAATTGAGCACGTTTGCTATCGTCCGAGAGGAAATTTGCTAGTTCTGACGAGAGCATTCTATGTTAACAATGAAATTTATATGGCGTTTCTACTGAATTCTCAAGCGCAAGGTGTATCTGGCAAAAATGAATAATCTACCCAAACACCATGGCCCTGGCCCCCAAACACCATGGCCCTGAGTGTCCCAACTGGTTACGGGCTTGATTAGATCCGTGCAGTCAGAGAGTTCAAAAACGATTTTAGGCAAATTTTCGATCAAGTAATGATGACTGGAAAGTTAGTAAAAGCCACAGCAAGATTTCCAACCTCGGCAGTGAGAAATGTCAGTACCCAGCCTCTTTCAACAACTTTGATATAGTTTCTTTGATGGTGCAATTTAAAAAATACTGCTGCTTGCATAATTCATTCCTTCAACTGTTGCTACAATGATCTGTACAAAGATGAATCGATTAATTTTCAATGTTAAACAATGATCTATTCCATATCTTGCAATTGTGACTTTCTAAATTTTAGTGTGGATTGGGCGATGGGATTCCTATGCTGTCGAAGCGCGTTTCAAGTTATTCTGCCTTTTTAAAACACTTACCTGTGTGAATCAGGGTTCTCCTCAATGATGATGATGACCAGTTTCGTATGCAGAAAATTTTCATGGGTGGATTATCATTCAGTGGCGTATGGTGGTCATTTGTATTTGATGTGCGCTGTTTGTGACGTCACATTTTGACTTCCAAACCAACGTTCTGGCGAAGTTTGTTGATATAATATCCATTTTATTCAACATCTACTCCCCTTATTTTATGTGTCATTGGACTAAATTTAAACTATTAGCGCTCCAAGTTACGATATCGGAGGAAAATAAACTAAATGCTACGACACAGCAGTTCATAACTGCAAAAATATCATGCTGCGTGTAAACAGGGGAGTAAAAACACACTCATCAATGCGTCAGAGCAATTTACAACTGCAAAATGAGGCTGCGCTAATGTCTTGTCGAATTCAAGCAATCGAGCATAGAAAAAGTACGACTGGACTGGCTGGCACACGCCCCTGTTTGAAAAATCGAATCTTGCCGAACTACACAAGAATTGAGAATGCGCATAAAGCACACAAGAAAACTTTTGATTTTTTGTTATGTATAGACAGGCCCGTAACCAGCCTGGGACACCAGGAGGGGCGAAGAGTTTTCCGAGAGGGGTCCAAATTTTTTGAACTATGTCCAATATTTTTAAATTTATGTCCAACACATTTTTCCAGGGGGGCGAAAAATTATCTAGGGGAGCTTCGCCCCCCTGGTTACGGGTATAGAAGTTCAGCAAACTTTTAGTTTTCCTTGTTTCCTGCTGAGGCATTACCAAATGCCTGAATGCTTCTATGTTAACAGCTGCTTTTTCGAATTCGTGCAACAGTTCTATCATGCTACAGAAATCGGTAATGTAGCCAATGCGGTGAGCGCTTGCGCTGATCAGCCACAGCAGACAAAACATATGCAGTTGTTTCGGACAAAGTGAACTATCGCGGAACACAATCTAAAGCATGCGTAGTGGACGAAAGGTCTCCAAAAACTGGTGAGATGGTTTCTGGACGCAGACGATAACGCAGATTCCCACCACAACCTAATTATTGCTTTCTGGCCCATTTACAATGCTCCTTGAAATTTGCATGCAAATTCATTCCGTGGTATTTGCATTAAGTCGACAAATTAACAAGCAAAAAGTATGGGAAAACAATTAATCTCCTTTGCGCAGGTAATAAAGCTTTTGTAAAATATCAAGCTCAAAGGGGGGGTATTAACCCCAAACTGCCCCCTTGCATACGCCCTTGATGATGACCACAAAACAAAGCATCGATCGCGATTACCCCCAAGGATGACATGAGAGTGTCTCTTTTGCCCTGGACCGCAAAGCCACTATAGTGCCAGTGACTTTGTCCAGCCATGACATGCCGACCGTTTGAGCCAAAGAACTGATCAAACCCTTAAAAGATGCGGAAAGTCTTGCAGTTTAGATTTTCAAAAATTGGAAAATTTTGGATTGTTTTTGTGGATGACAGCACAATGTGGGTAGGTTCATAGGCGTATAGCCAGACGGGGCCAGACGGCCATGCCTCCCCCGAAACTTTTAGCATATCTTGTGAAGTTTTTTATTAATTTTGGTCATGGCAATTTGCGGCAGGCCGAAGCCTGAATTGCACTTCTTGCCGGGGCGGTTGAGGTGAACGCTCTTATTCAAGGATCGCTACGGCAATTCACTCAGTGGCAGTGGATTGAACACCCAACCTTGCTATTGAGAGGCGGACACTGTACCACTGAGCTACTGCCGATGTTCCAAGCGATTTTGAATGAGGCTTTTGTCACATTGTCATTGTTTTTAAAATCATACAGCGCAAAACGGATTGCTGGGCTTGAAAACCATCAAGCAATGTCTAGAGTTTCTTTCTCTGAAGATCGATGTCAGTTGGATAAACTACTTTGAACTCCAGATGAAGATGCTCGTGGTGGCATTGCAGATTTCCTCGTTTTGGCACAGCAATTGTTTTTTGGCTGATAAGACACATTGGTTTGCCGTCTATCTTGGCAAAACGAAAATCTCCTGCCCGTGCAGGGTTGAAAACCCTGTTTTTTCATGGTCGCAACCAGCTGATATTTTCGGAGGGGGTCAAAATGATAGTAATTTGATGTTGCACCTAACAACTAAACGTCTTTTAGAAAATTTTCGGGGGGGGGAATTGCCTGGTTGCTCCCTTTGGTTGCGGCCCTGTTCGTTCGTCACCTACTTTCCTCTTCTTCGTTGCCATCTTAAACAAAAGGTTCAAAATATTTGCCGCCTCGACTGAACAGTCGTTTTGATGATGATGAATTATGGTAATTCGACAGTTGCGCCGCCATGTTCTTGTTTGTGTATGTTCCGCGTGCACTCACGCATACATTCCTTGTGTCTTTGTCGTTATCTGTTACGTCACTCGCTCTCTGTTTTGCATGTTTTTCGTGTGATACCTTGCGCGACAATCATGTGAATGTACAGAGTGGACCAGTGCTCTCGCTTTTAGGGATTTTGTCCCTCGACTGGAATTTTGACCCCTTTTAGGGATTTTCGCAAAAGTTTGAAAATGTATATAATGTATCATTTCAGTTTATTTTGCAAATCATGTTTGGTTCTATTGTTAACACTTATCATGGCGATGATTTGTGTTTTTTGAGATTTTTGGAGTTGTATTTGTGAGAGCCTTGGCCTGGACGTAGCGGGCCACAAAATACGCTACTGCGGGCCGAGTGTTGAGTTCCTTTGATGTATTGTATTGTTGCGATCGGAAATCCCGAGCGGCATATGCGCAAAGCTCATGTTTGAACTCTTGTGACATGAACAACCTTCACAGCACATCACGCCATTTTTATGTATTCATGCGCGCCACTGCTGTCAGAACAAAATTACGTAATATCGCTTTCATTTCGAACTTAAGTTTACGCCACGCTTCGCACACGCGTGAAGACTAGTTGTTCATACGCATGTTTTGTGTACGTGCTCAGTGTTTTTTAAGTTGTTTCGAGAGACCAAAACGATCTCCCAAGTTTTTTCAACGGTCTCTCGAAACACAGTGAAACCTCTCTGCACAACCACCGCCACAATACACTAAAACTTCGCTTTAAGACCATCTCGGTACTCAGGTGAAATAGTTGCGACCTCTCAAAATGTCTTAACGGTCACCAAGGCCAAACCTAAAAAATTCTCTTACTGCGCTATGCTTCGGGTACCATTAAAACACAAACACCATCTGAAGTGCGTTAACCAGTGACCTGACGTGTATCCAGAAATTCCAATAGGGGTGGGTAAACAACAACTGAGTCTCAGCAACATTTCAACATTCAATGACCATTAGATTTGCATTTGTGTGGCGTTTTCTTTTTGAACAATTGTATTCAGATTTAAGCCGGCAAATAAGAAGTCTGTCTTTCCTTGAGTTGACAAATTTAAACAGTTTTTAAATTTTGTTTTTAGTGTCGTTGATGAAAGTTGAAACACCTTTAGACTATTCAGACTCTGAGACTGAGTTTTTGATAAGAATGATTTTTTATTTGCCGGTAAGTTGATGGGAAACATTAACGCTCCTCATATTTGTGGCTGAGCCGTCACAGTACATGTTGAATCTTGACAATTGAATATTCAGAATTAATTCTACTGTTGCCAAAAACTGACTATGGCGCAACGAAGAAGAGTTTGAAATTGAATTGTTTTTTAGCCAACGCTTAAGCTTCAACGCATAATATGTATGTCAACGTCATACATATTGAGCTTTAGAACTCTGAAAAAAACAAAAATCTACGAATTGCATATCAGACTACGGTAGCTAACGATACCGACACTGTGGCTAACAATAAGTTTTATTTTTAGCACACCAGATTTATCAGAAGGGAATTTTTGCGATGTCTTGAAATGAAGTTTACATTAGGCTGCGGTGCGCCAGCAGCAGCTGTGAATATCGTTACGCCTTGTTTTCACATTTTTACTTGCGGTTAGTGATTACAAGCGGCAAGGCAGAAGTTTGTATTTCATAATCACCAACTTCCACACAAAGCTTAAATTTCAGGTAAAGGTCAGCTACGGCATAAATACCACAACACTTACATTGTAGGCCTACACAATGTTTGAATGATCATCCACAATTGGTAAACCATACTGCTTCGATTAGCTCCGACTAAAAACTGAAGCAGGATATGTTCCTTACGCAGTTTCGCTGAATTGCGTTGAAGTATTTATTTGGCTTAACACATCAAAAGCTTGATGAACCTGAAAAGTTTTGGCGTAACCTTTTGAAATTGGAAGGGGCAATTCCCTCTGACCACTCACTTGTTCCCGACTGAAACGATGTTTGAAGTTGGGCTGGACCCAGACTGCAAAATACTTCAAAGGTTTAATAGGATCAGGACCGGGCTTGGAATAAGTTTATGGAAATGAATTGTGGCGTTTTTCTGTTAAAAATCTGTGACTTGTTACATTATCGGACTCCATTTTGAGTTGGAATTCACATATATTGAATATTTTGGACTGGGGCTGGGCTTGGGCTGGGCGTTACAAATTCGGTAGATTCGGATCGTGAAATATGACAGTTCCTCATCTCCGGCGCAAACACCGCTTCGCGCCCTATATACGTCGCATATGCCTTATTGCCGATTTCGAGGATTTGAATTGACGCACAATCGAGGCTTCACAAAACAGCAGAATTCATTGCTAGCCATATAAACGCTTTTTAGAAGGGCATGGCATAATAAAATATTTGTACAAAAGCAAATGCATCAGTACGAAACGACATTCTGCTTCTCGCTGCTTAGTTCACTGCGAGTCCTGCGACATATTTTTTTCACCCTTTCATGTTTTTCACTCTTTCAGATTCACACCGCAAAGTTCGATTTGACTGCGTCGTTTCTTCGGACTGTTGAACGTTTTTCACCTTCAACTCTGCACTGCACCTTCATGTTGACATTTCCCTTTATTTTGTCAGCAGATTTCTTTGTGGGCAGATCTTGACATTGTTGCCTCTCTTTTGTTAGGTTTTGTAAATATTGCTGTTCGGATCGGCTAGCACAATCCGACTTTTTCTGTATGCCACCAGCACCAGTGACATTCGTGTGAGCCCTACCTGCGCGATCGCGCGTTTTCGCGAATAGAACTTTCAAGTCTAGAGTTAATCCCGCCTTTTTCTTTTTGGAATCGAATTCAAGGCTGTAGTCAATCCCATCCAATCGAAGCAGTTCTGAGGTAACTTTAATTTTGAGTATTTGGTGTTACGTGCTGGTATAGGCTAGAGCAGGGGTCGGCAGCCTACGGCACACGTGCCACACTTGGCGCGCCAAGCAATTTCTAATGGCACGCAGAAGCTGCATGTTTTACATACGGGTTTTGTTGTGATTCACACAGAAGATATATTGGGCTTGTATGAAAGTACGGGTACGACTATAGCGTGAGGTCTACCGCGTCAGTTCCCAGATAGCGTGAGGTCTAGTGAGTTTCTATTGCATGAGGTGTGAGGACTGGTCAGTTTCCTTAATGTAAGCTGTTAAATTTACCGCCACGCGCATAGAAAAGGAAGCAAACGGAGCACCTAAACTGGATTGCTCCTCGGCCTAAATGGTTCACATCGATTGGAAGCGCTGCAAAAAAAACTGTCGGTACTGTTGAGTGGAACGGCGTGATCACAAAACTCTAACGCAGTGGCTCCACACTGGGGTGCTGCTGCAGCTTAGGGTGCTGTTTACAATAGCCTACTCATGGGTGCCAAAAATGAATACATTTTTCAATATGCCATAATATGTTTTCAAAATGTCATCAAACCTTAAAGCATATTGCTAGGGGTTCGCTACTTGGTGCAGCAAATTGCCTTTCTCTTCCGTAGGGTACCGCAAGCCAAATCCCTATTATGGAAAGGTAATGTGCATATGGTTCGGCTATTCATTCAAATGAGTGGCCTGCTTGGAGCAACCTAAACCAATTCCTTTTAGATAGGGTTGCCAGACGGCCGGTATTTCACCGGCCTGGCCGGTATTTTACTGCTAATTTAGCAGAGGCCGGTAAGAAATCGTTATTTTGAAAATAAATGCATTGGAGTAACTCCAAAAAGAACTAACACACAACTTCTCAAATTGTAATGACTCTAGTAGTGAAACGTTTCGGGCAGTTCCTTCAGTGAAGTTCATTTAACCCCAAAATGGGGGCAAATTATTATTACTTGTAACTTAAAAATACTCATAGTCTCTTTGTTTTCTCTATTCCTTTGTTTAGTCATACTTACCAAACTCGTTCATCTTAAACGTGATCTGTACGAGCATTTTTTTGGCAATTAACCGTGAAACCAGCGCAGGTGGAGTTGTTGTCTGAACTACTACAGGCTATAGCAGAAGAATGCAGGAAAATCATAGAAATGGACAGGAAGAGCGTGACATTGTAGCGACTAGTGGATTTTATACTCGGCTGCGTAAAAAAAGATTTAAAATTGTATTCTTAATAAGTCTTACCAATTCAATATCTTCTTAAATTTCTTTTCGTACAAAGCAGTTTTCATCGTGACTGTGATTAATGTACAAAAATTAATCTCTCGGATAAATATTCTACCTCTATCATTGCTACTATCGCCAATGGCAAAGATATGGATAGGTTAGGTTTGAATGCGCATTGTTCACTAATAACTGCAACCACTTGGCCTGCGTCTTATTTCTATTATTGTTTTGATGATAAAATTTTTGTCACAGTTGACAAAAAGGCCGGTATTTTCACAAAAAATCTGGGAACCCTACTTCTAGAGAGGTTTTCTCTAAACCAATTCCTTCTAGAGAAGTTTTCTCTAGAAGGCCTTGCCTAAACGCTATGGGGTGCCAGCAATCTACTGTGAAACACTAACAACATTATATGGATCCAGCGACAGAGGGACACACACAGGCAATTTTGCGATCGTGTTTGGACTCTAAAACGATAATATATGTCAGCGGTCCCCAAAGTCCGGCCCGCAAAGGGGTCCAATCCGGCCCGCGAGCTTCTCTAGGAATGTTTAGTATTGTAACAGTTTCGTGTAGATAAATTAATGTAGGATGTAAGTACACAAAAAGCAATTGCTGTAATTGAGAGTTTTATCCCGGTAGGCTTTAAAAACCAAAACAAACCAAGCTTTCCGCTTTAATCTAAAGCTCAACTACAAAAGTTTGAGTTGAAAAGTAATTTGCTCAGGACGTAGGCCATTCGTTTGTGATGTTATAGTTTGCGAACAACACAGACAAGCAAACGCAAACATAGAAAATTGTTTTTTGTTGGAAATTTTTTGTTGGAAACTGCTGCGCACCAGCACCATAATTTTGTACCAAAGTAGGAGTTGCCAGGTTGGCATTTTTAATTTTAATGCCGAATTGCAGACTTTCAGCCTTATTTCAAGCGATTTGGCTTAAGAAATGGCTGTTTGGCATGTTTTGGCTTTTTTAATAGTGTTGGCAGAAAAAGAGTTGTTTGGTATTTTTTAAAAAAAAACTGTCTGCTTTGAGCTTAAACTTTTAGGTTTTTTCAGCCTTTTTTACATTTATTGAAGGGGTGCACAACTCTAATGAATATTCAGGCCAAAATTTCGCTTAAAACCTGGTTGCAGGTTACACCATGTCAAATGAATTGCTCATACAGTAAAAACAAACGTCTTTGTTACACAGAACAATATACAACTGTTTACATTTCCATAAACATACATATGAAAGTAGTTCACGAAAAAAACGCTGTGTTGCACACGTTTTTATTGGACCAATGTTAAAAAATTTTGCTTCACGATGAAATACTGTAACAATACGCATTACTGCATCTAAATGTCCATCTGTTACCCTAGTTCGCAGCCTAGATTTGTTTATTTTTATGATTGAGAAGGCTTGTTCTCAACAGTACGTGCTTGCAAATTGACAAATGCAGATTCTGGCATCATTCAACAACACTGGATACGTGTCTTATTCGAGTCGAGAGTAAAAACTAATTAATGAATTTCCTTGGAAAGGGTGGTGCAAAGCTTCGTTTGACTGCAAGTCTTAGAAGTCCGCGCCATTAACGTGTTCTACGTTCAGACCGAATGGTTTTTGAAACGAATTTATCTGCGTCTTCTGGCCATTAAGATCTTGAAATCGTTTTGAAAAGTTTTCACGAAAGTCTTCACACATTTTCACATATTTTTCTAAGTCAGGTACCAAGTCTGTCTGAGTTTTATTTATAAATGAAGTCATACTTTTGAACTGCATCATGTTGTCAGTTTACAATTGCTGCTGAAAGTGCTTCAGTTCACCTTGAAAACATTGACTGCATTCAGTAAATCGCTTGCGTGTCACTTTCAAACTTATGGCGGGCCACATTTGGCCCGCGGGCCCTGTGTTGTGTGCCCCTGCTATATAGCACATTTTGCCTAGCGATTTGGCGTATATGAGCCATGTGAACCTGGAAAGCCTGTTATTGTTACTGTGGGTCTCTGTGACTGCTGCACTTTGTAATACTGCAGATTTTGTGGCATGTGACATATATAACATATCAATTGCTTGTGTACCGGATTCAAAGTAATTAAAACTGTGGCATGGTGCTTGTTTGCATTTTCACGACCTGTATTATTTCAAATATTTATAGATATTTCTTATTAAGAATTTTCTATAAGAGTTGATGGCACTGGAGATTAAAACAGCAGTTACATGCAATGCTTCCAGGCTTGGTTCCAAAGTAGCATCGCATTTTTGCTTTTACCTATCCGGGCAATTCAAAACCGACAGCGGTCAGCCTGCTTCGGCTTGTTTGGCATATTTTGACGAGCGATTTGACATTTTTGTCCATCAGGACCTGACAACCCTGTATTGTACATGTGCTTAGCCTTGGTGCCTAAACTTCTGTCGACTCTACATTAGCTTGCATCAGTGCTGCGAAATTTGTAAATTGTAGTGGGCATTTGGAGTGTGAAGCGCAGGCTTTATCTGGCAGTTGTGAAAAGAATTTCAGATGCATGTTTACACGATACTGTTGCGGCCAGTGGCCCAACTATATGGACAAGTACGTACGGACTGGAACCAGTGCTTTGTAATAGACTGCTCATTGATCCATCCGGCTGGGCACAAACCGTTCACATGTTCACACAGCGTTTTACGTAACACGTGACTCAATATTCACGCCGTTCGTTGAATGCGTTTTTCTTCTCGAGACACGTCAACAATACTCTCCTTACTGCAGCATCAAGCATGGAACTAAATATTAAACCGCAGCTGTTATGTAACAGAACTAGTTTCATAAATCACATTGCGAACATGTTAACGAGCAAAGCAATTAAATACAAAAATATAAACGTGACTAATTTTATGCGTGTTGTATTGTTTTTGTTTTCGATACACAAAGTAGTCCGGCCCGCGGACGCTGATGAAATCGCGAATTTGGTCCATCATCTAAAACGTTTGGGGACCGCTGACATATATGAAGAGAATGCTAGGTGTTTATTTTTACTTCTCTTCCTATGATGCAGCGGTAGACCTCACGCTACAGTGCTAACCAGAGGTAGATCTCACGCCATAGTGTGGTAGGCATCACACTATAGTAGCACCAAAATACGTATATTGTTGGCACACTGAATGATTTGAAACCTATAAGTCGGCGCACAGTTAGTAAGAAAGGTTGCCGATCCCTGGAGTAGAGATTACTTGTTACAGTTTTATGCATCAACTAGCCTGGACCCGTTTTTTTCACTGTTGTTCATCAGGGCATCTGACTAGAAAACCACATGCTTGTTTCAGATGTTCTGGGAACAAAATAAACGCTGTTGTTATGTGGCTTGTTTTCTTTCCACAACTTTACCATGCGGTGTGTGATTTGATGTTTGTTGTTTGTTGTACTTGTTACCAAATAAACTGATACGTCTGGAAAATATTTGTATATGCACATGTATTACATAAAAAGTATGAGCAAAGTAACTAACAGTTGCGAATTGTCATCGGAATGCATTTCATTCTCACCAAAATCAGTACTGTTGATGAATTGTACATATCAAATTATATCGAAATTTTAAAGAGACGAGCCACGTGGTGCTTATATCTTTCTTTGCTTATTGTTACAGTTGTGCCGCTGGTGAAGACCATGTTTACTCGCGAGAATGCTCGGTCAGGGTCATAAGTTTGACTGGTTGCTGTGAACCAAGTTGCGAATTTTTGCCAACACAAAAATTAGTTCCTGAAAAGTTTCAATTAGGTCTGATTTTGTTGCTATCTCGGTAGTCTATAGTTGTCGATTTGTATGTATGTTTGCCTCAAAGACAACCCATTAATGTAAACTTTGTAAATGTGTAGTGATCCACGCAGTATTCCCACGCTACGGGCGTTAACCATGGCTCAAGTTAGCTTTCTTCCGGCAGCACTTGTGCGAGTTTTCATAACTAGAGTTCATTGACCCTCTCGTAGTAGCACAAAACGATCACTCAAGCGTGACTGCGCAGGCTGCGGGTTACTTAGTGTCAATAGGAACAACCACGTGGTGGAACCAAAGTCGGACGATGGGCTACCCTATGTGTGAATGAACGACTTGAAAAACTAACGTGAGTCCCACGATTTCGTTTTTTATTGCGTCACCTGCCGACGTGGAACTGGCATTTATGAGTGGCTTGCGCAACGGGTCATTTCGAAATGATTGCGGAGTGCCATGGCTGTCGCGCAAGACATTTTTAGAACTGTCAATTCTTCCTTCTGGATCCGCAGAAAATGCCCACTGCTTTGAAGCTAACACCACGTCGACAAAACACTGTGTCTCAAGCGATAAACATTTTCAAGCTGAAGTGATGCTTCAAGCCAAGCCTATTTCCTTCAGGTTCTAAATGTAGCTGGTGAAACAGTTTCTCCAAATAAGCAGACGTTACTTGTCAATGACGCGAAGGCAACGCCAGTTGATATGACTCCGATGATGTTCGTAAGTGTAAGTGCAGCACGTATGTGACTGACACGGTATGTGCTGAGTTGACTGTAGGTGAACACGAAAGTTGGATGCAGCGTACTTTTGTCGAATTCAGTGAAAGTCTTTGGCTTCACAGAACAGCTTTCTATTCGGTCAGAGTGCAGGGATCGCCGGAGTTATAGAGAGATCAAAGCTCGTTACGGAAAAGCGTCAATGTCTGACAACATTTTCCAGATTGTGATTTTTGTCTAGCAACCTGATCCAGCGTTCTGACTTCAGGCATCTTTGTGCAGTTAAGCTCGTGTGTGTGTGAAAATTCAGCAAGTTTTCACTTAAAACACTAGTGTTTCTGTATGCTATCGAGGAATCAGTCGACTGCGCTCTGCTTTCATCTTTTTGCGATGATTCGAACTTGCACACATCAATATTCAAGTAAGTACTCTCCGCGATGGATGTAAGCAAGGAATCGATCAGCAAATTTTTAATAGGAAATCGATTTCATGTAAAATTACGCATTCTCAGTCTTGAAAATTGCATGCAAAGCTTACGGTGGTCAAACTGGCAACAATTTTTCCAAAAGATGGTCAGTGCATCGCTGTAATTGGAACAAACAAGATTGTAAAACTGAAACTGACAAGGACCAAATAGCCTTGTCGCGGCACTATTCAAAGAGTTACGGCACTTACGTACGAACAAGTCACCTCACCGTGGCAGGTTTTAAACGTGTATCCCAGAGAATTGCTGCCAACGCATGGTTTGGTAACTTTCTCTACCGTTGTTAGTCATTTCATCACGAGTTAGATTTTAGTTGAAGTTTTCAGCCATTAGCGTCACTTAGTTACTTGTTTCAGTCATTTATTTATGAGAGAAAACGTCTTTCTATATGTTTTTTGAGAAAACGTCTTTCTAATTGTATAGTCACTTTGAGTAACCGCTTTTCTTATTTTATTAGTCACAGTTTCTTTTTGTCGCAACTAGTATTCGTGATGTCAGTCAGTTTGTTTAGCTGTTGTGATTTCTGAGCTTGTGTTACGATATTTTGATTGTAGTCTTGAGTTTGTTTTTTTCTCTGCTGTACCTTTTCACCCGTAAGCTTTGCATGCAATTTTCAGGACTGAGGATGCGTAATTTTACGTGAAATCGATTTCCTATTAAAAATTTGCTGATCGATTCCTTGCTTCCACCCATCGTGGAGAGTACTTACTTCAGCAGGTTTAAAGCTATGATTTTGGTCGATGTCTATATCGAGAGCAAAGCAATGTGATTCGCGTCCAGTGCGTTTAAAACGGCAAAAACGAACAAAAACAACCCACACTACTGTTGAAACAATTGCCGATATCAACCAGTCCTTGTTCGAATGGGCCAACAGTAACCTTCTTTTTACTCAGAAGTCAAAGACAGTTGAAAGATCCCGCAATAAAAAAACAAGTATAATTTTCTTTGCTTGTTGCATACGACTACGAAGCTAACTAACAACCGCAAAATGCATGAGTTTAGTTCATCCAGCAACAAGCACGGACTGAGGTTGAACAACAACATTGAGACATTCTGGACAGCCAGGTGTCTGCGCAGTGGGAACAGTTGCTCGATAATCTAGGTAGAGCCATTTCAAATTAAAGCACGAAACGCTCAGGTGAGTTGCAATAGGATTTTGCTAAACACAGACCATGCCGTATGCGGTATAAATTGGCGGATTAAGTGGATGTACAGTTATTTACTGTTGTGTATCAGGAAACAAAAGTAACTGCCGCAAATAGAGTCGAAGAGGGCCCAGCTGGCTTAGAAGATAAAGATATGCAGCGAAATTACAAGAAAAAGGACTTAAAAGTTCTTCATTTTGTTGTTACAGAAGACAATTTCGTTGGCTTTGCAAACGTCCTCATCTAACAGAAAGTTCTTAAATAAACGAGCTGCCGTTCAAGCAAAGGCTCCGATATGTGCAACTGTTCAAATTTGAAAAGCAATAGGCAAGGGCTTTGGTTTCGCTGATATAAGATTCTGTGTCACGTTAAAGTTTAAGTGTTCCTGATGCGTTTCGTCGGCAAGTTGACGCATGGAATCGGATGATTTCTTCCGCGAAATTTGCCGAAACCGCAGAGAATACACGCGATGATGTGTTGACAGCCAGAGCCCATACCGTCACAGTTTCTTACGCCCGTCCTTGAGAAGCATCGTTGTCAGACCTTCCTGTGATCGTGCAACGCGATGCAAACGAAGTGAAAGTTTTGCAGTGACGCAATCGCTGTTAAATTAGCGATCGACGATGAACGCAGGTCGCTTATCTTACTGTGTTGATCGGTTGGAGTCTGAGGTCAAAGTACGATTTCTGTTTTCCACAACAAAACTGCAGTGAAACCACCTTCCTGCATAGAGCTGCACGCGTTGTTGAAATAGCTTGTTGTTCGAATCAATAACACTATCAGGTACCGCGCTCACATTGGCGCGTGCTAAGATATTTCTGACGCCAAACAAGACCGGAAATAGCTTCGCGTCGCCTTTTTGTTGCAAAACAGCTGCGTTAAAAGCTCTTCGGTGACTGTAGCGCAGGCCTGCACAACTCAAACCTCGAAGGGCCAAATTAGCAACATAAATTTGCGTATCATTTCAGTGTAAAGATTTCGTTGTAGTATGGAAGAACTTCGGGAACGACAATTACTTATTCGAGGTCGAGCTTTTGCAACATTTTCTACAATTGAGAAAGCTCTCGCGGGCCAAAGAAAAACTTTCGCGGGCCGTATATTGTGCAGGCTTGTAGTGTATGCAATGCATTGTCTAATGACTTGGTTGTTGCTGTTAATTTTTTTACACTGAGTTTAGCAGAGGCTGAAACGCAATTAGTTTGCTGGTCTTCGTGCTTGTTAGCCGCGCAGGGGGCGCCCTTCTGTTTATTTCATTAACCGCCTCAAAATATTTCTTTAGATAGGTCTAATTTTTTTATTTGCAATGACAGTTTGGATCTCGATACCAAAACGTCTTATAAACTGGAGAACAGTTGCTTCAATCAACATGTTTGGCGACCTGTTTGCACCATGTAACATTTGTTCTGTTTAATTGAAGCACTGTAAATAATGTTTTTCACAAATAAATTTTATTTTTGAAAAGAATTATTTAAAATTGGCAAATTATTTGAAACTTAAAAAGATGATATCCTCAAAATGGAAATTTTTCCGAAAATATATTTTTCAAGAGAAAATTTCGTGATTATTTTTTGTTGTTACTTCGCCCAACTCCACCAATAGAGTGTTTCGCAATGAAATTTGGAAATAAATCATGTTGCAAGTTCATATGCTGCATTTTCAATTTTTCTTGCAACTGTTTTGTCTAATAAATCATTGATAACCTTGTTGCTCTGGCGGTATGCTGCTTTTCGTTTTCTCAACCAAGTCTAGCGTATTTTGTAATAATCTTTTTCAAAGTTTATTTTAAATTATGGCTGTTGTTATCGTAAGGACAAATCACGAAATGCATATCAGCAATAAAAACTTTTCCTAAGGTGGATTTACATTTCCAACATTGCAGTTAGGTTATTATAAGTACAGTGGATAGATGCCGTTGGTGGGACGTGGAATACTACACCACAAGCGTGGAAGCATCACTTTACCTGTGGTGTTCCTGAAGTCAAGTTAATAATTCATTTGCCAAAAATATGTACTGGTGTTAGATCTTTATCATAAAGAATTGTATCTGATGTAAGTTTCTAGAATTTGCCTTTTGCCTAGTTTTTGTAGAATATTTAACAATCTTTCTACCTCGCAAAGATTGCAGCATAACCCACAAGACCGAGTGTCGATTCCTGTGGTACAGGCAGGGCCCCGACATGGGGAAGTTCCGCCCCCCCAAGCTACGGGTTAAAGCAAAGTCAAGCCTTTCAGGACGGAATTATTTCATAACAATGCCTCATCAGGCTGGAGTTAAGCTTGAAAATTTCACTGAAGTGAAATTCCGGGACATTTTGCTAACCGGGACGGGACAGACGTTTAAACCGGGACCTATGGTACGTCCAACTTAACCAAAACCTAAATCTAACTTCAGGTTCATTCCTGAAAGACCATTTGCTATTCCTTGTTTTCACCAAAAGTGCCGCCCCGGGGCATTGTTCCCCCCGCCCCCTTGTCGGGGCCCTGAGTACAGGCAGTCATTTTTACATAGTTCAGCCAAAATCTAGCCAGTGGTTCCCACTTTAACTTCCTAAGGATGCATTGTTTCAAGTTAAAGCAGAAGCCAAACTTCGCTGAAAATTATTGGTTGTTGAAAGGTTCTTCACACAATAACGTTCACTGCTGTTTTACGTTTGCTTTTCTTCAGGTTTCCACCTTTAGCAAGCTTTAAGAGTTTAAGCTTTGTTAGGGAGCTCTTACAGGCCTTGCCAGTTCGTACTGGTCTCAGGTAATAGATAAAACGGCATGGCGCGAAATGGATGTGAATGTGCGAGCTTTTTGCCGTCAAGACGCGTAGCCAAACATGTCAAAGTATGCGTACACGGCACGTAGTCGGTGTGCTGCCTGTCACGACGTATGCTGTCAGTGGCAACGAATAACAGGAAATTTGCTGTCACTAGTGTCACCATATCATATGACTTTTTCCTTGCCATGGGCGTTTTATTGCCAGTAGGTTTAAAACTGAGTAGGTCCACATATCAATACAGGCAACCGTTGATTGAACCTTCCACGCTAGAGGTTCTTAACCTTTTTCCTACCGTGACCCACTACTACTCCGGGCGATAACATCGTTACCCAGAAACATTTTCTCATAAAAGGATATCAGTTGGAGAAAACAGCTAATTTTTACCTCACTTTAGTTTATGTGTTGTTGAAACGATTGTACTGTGTATACAGTAGAACAATGTTTTTCAACCTTTTTTCTGCAGCGGAACTTTCCGCAAATGTTTGCGTTGCTCATGGAACCCTATGCAATGACCCCGGTGTCTATCCTAGTTTCTGTAAAAAAACAAACAGGTAGAAATGTCGCATCTATGTTTTATTTCTGTGTTTCGGCGGAACCTCTGGCAGTCACTAGCGGAACCCTAAGGTTCCGCGGAACCCCGGTTGAAAAACACTGCAGTAGAAAATTGTGCGTGGAAGGTTAATCTTACGTTTTACCGAGTCGACTTTTCCTGATCCACCTCGTGGGTCATGACCCATAGGTTAAAAATTACTGGTCCACACAGGGCCTACGAGAGGGGGGTACAAGAGGCACATCGTACCCGGGCCAGGGAGGATAGAAGTACACACGTTTTTCTGTAATCGAGCCCAAAATTAATAGTGTAAACCAGTTGTCAGTATAATAATTTTCTATTCGTAACTCTTAGCATGAAAGCTATTTTATCTATATTCTGATAATTATACAAAAAGCTTTGCAAGTTTCGACGAGGGCAGCAGAAGCGAAGCGGCCCGGTATCGGCCTTCGCAGCCCCTGGTAAAATTTTTCTCAGAGGTCCTGATTCAACATCGATAAACAGTCTTGGGCTTGGCGCCCACGCTGTGTTGCGAAAGTGACCGCCGCGTATCGATTTAACACCTTATTATTTTGATTTCTGAGTGACAGGCATTCTAGAGTTCACTCGTGTCTTGTACCTGAATTTATAACCCGAATTCACCGCTTTGCCGGAACCAATGGACGCGCCTTTGCAGAGGTGAGTGTTAGTTCAGGTAACATGTATTCAATGCAAGCTGTTTTGTGCTGGCAAGAGGAGATTTGGCAGTTGCATCACACTTAGCTACGTTCTTTATTGTTGAAGGTTGGTTTGTTTACGCTTGATTTTCGCAATGCCAGCAGATTTCTCGCTGCACACGCTACGGAGCTTTCCTGCGTCACGTGTTCCCAAGAAATTTCGTTATGGCAGAAAAAAAGCTGCACTTCCCGATTTGTCGAAACGTAAAGCTGATTTTGGATCAGCGTGGCCGAGGTCGACTAAAATGAACATGACGCTAAAGATCCGCCCAAGTTTCGCGGCAATTATGATCCTAAACAGCTTTAAGATATTTTGTGTTCGAAAATTCATTGATTGTTGCTGTCTTGTTCGATTTCAAATTATAATTACTTGGCATTCTGGATGTCAATTCAGTTTCAGCCAGATTTGTGTGTTTCGCCATTACAAAACTTGCTTCTTCTGCGCTGGCGAGGTCAAAACAATAAAACAACAGTTCCCTGTTACTTTCTTACTGGGGCGGCACCGCTGTTAAATGGCGTGGAGCAAGGGTCGGCAAAAAAACGGGCCGCAACCCGGTGCCGGACCGTGCGGAACCAAGGCCAAATTGGTCCAAAAGCGACTGGAACGACTGGCATAAGCAACACACTGCAGATGCCATTGACTAACGTAATTCCTACAGGTCGGAGCATCTTATTGCGGCAAAACAAGCCCAGATCTCTCACTGAATCAGTGCCATGATGACTTGCGAGTTGCAATAAAATTACATGTGCCAAACATTCATTCTTTTAAGGGCCGGTCCGTAATATGATGCGAGGCTGAAACCGGTTCGCAGTGCGAAAAAAGGTTGCCGACCCCTGGTTTGGAGCATGCTAAGGTCTTGTTCCTGAGACGTGCTCAACGGCCATGTGCGTGCAGGCCTGGAACCTGGCTCCTGAACGCGCCATAGCCGCCCTTGGCAGTGATTAGCCGTGGTAGGCTGACTCAAGTCTCCTCGAAGTCTGCGCAAAAAATCTCTTGTTACAAATGTACCCAGTGCCGTGGCGTGTCATTGCGAACTATAAGTGAAACAAAATGCCGAAAAACTGTGACCGAGTGACAGAATTCGGCACCCAAGCCATAGCAATGCACAGCTGCACGTGTCGACTACACTTGGCGCGCTAGGGTTTGTCACTGCATGCACTGTACGTTAACAATCATCAGCAGTTTTAATAGTCTTCGTGCTTCAGGTTGTTAGGTTGTGACTTAACAAAAGCCTGTTGCATTTTAAAGAATTTTCTGATTCTAATCTCAACGAGCAGCTGGCACATCCGTTGCGCAATGTCGCAGTTTTTTTTAACTTACCTTAAAAATGAATGCATTGCTTCAGGCACTTGCACAATTGCTTGTAACTCAAAATAGATAACACTAAGAGAAGTGCCATTCTTAAAAGCGAAAAGTTTGGTATCTGATACTAAAACTAACTTCAAACAAAGTTTTTGGTATCTTTTCGTTTGCAGTTCGCAAGGGAAAACAAACATTAAACAATGCAGCCATTCATAACACAGGCGCAGTTAAAATTATTTCATTGTAGCAGGACTGAATTTGAGGCATTGTTATGAAGCAGAATCGGCAAGAAACCCATATGTATTAATAAGAACAAAACTTGATCGACATTTTAAAAAAGAGCGGGGAGCCCACGGCATTTCAAAATAAGGTGGCCCAAGACCAAGTGACTTATTTTCCTCACCTTAAATCCACACCACTGGCAGCAACCCTCCCCTACCACTGAAAACCCGTGGGGCCAATGGCGCAGAGGTGCTATCTGCTGCCCCTGGCTCTCTGCAAAAATACCCAAAAATACCTGTATAGCAGGCTGCAACATGGTGATGTCAGTTGGATCAGGGGCGTAACGAAGGGGGGGGGCGCCGAAAAGTCCCAACAATGTCACAAGTACCGAATGACCTGTTTCGAACATGGGGGCGCCAAACTTGCTTTTTGCCCTGGGCGCCATCTAACCTTGTTACGCCATTGAGTTGGATAACCTATAAAAGGAAACTTTTTAACCAGATAACTATTTCTGACTCGTTTCCCCAAATCAAAAAGTGAGACATTAAGGCAACAATAAATGAGCAAAATAGAACGCAAGAAACATGAAAGGATTGATTGGGCAACGGCAGGGAACTCAAACTCCTTGGTTTTAAGTGACTCTATGGGCTACATGAGTAACGTAACAAAATCATTAGTGACGTCATCATAGTTTGAGGTTTCGTATTCGATATCTACAATACAGCGGTTCGCAACCCTTTATGGTCAGTGGCCCCCTACCGAACCCTCTACACCCGTGACATCCTGCCTTTCAATAACAAACGTAGATTTACTCTACATCTGATGGTAATGCTGTACTGTACAACCACCACAAGCAGTATTGAAACGATTGCAAGCTGCAACATTCGATCATATATAATATTATTGGATTATATGTGCAGTTGCCTTCCACAAATTTCAAACATACGTAAATGTTCGCGTGCTGCCCGGCAAGCTTTTCGGATTCAGTTTTTTGGCTCGAAAGGTTCGTAATTGTTCGCAGTTAGCAAAAGCTTCAGTGGTAAAAACGACTCTTACATTGTTGTCCCACTGGAGTAAATATTTCAACTTTCAGAAATGGCGACGTTACGTAGGCCATGCAGTTTTAGTTCCTGTGAAGTAAAACCATAGGCCTTCATTTGCAACAGAAGCTGCATCTACTAGCCTATAGATAAGCACAATCGACATAATCCACTACAACCTGACGCACGCATGTTATAATGATGTCATCAACGCGGCCCTGACCAATACTTGTGGGTAAGGCTCGCATTACCACGCCACGGAATGTACCCCATTAAGTCTGGCACGGCGTATATTTGCGATTCGACGCAGGTTCGTCTGATGTACTGTGTGCTCTGCTTTAGGATTGATAACACAGCCATTGCTATGCAGCAAAAGCGACAGTCACGTCAAACGCGGACATGCAAATAAAGCGGGTCAGAAAAATCTGGATGTTGACGACGAGCAGGGTGCGCACAGCGTAACATGGAAGGACAGGCATCAGATCGTGTGGCGGAATGTGATCCTTATGTTCTCATTGCATCTACTCAGCGTTGCAACGCTGACATTGGTGCACAAGATGAAACCGATGACTGTACTTTGGGGTGAGGAGATTGTGGCTTAGTTAAGTTTGTCTTCGATTTTCCACTGTGTTGAGGCTTTTCTCGTTTATGTAATCCATTTTCACATGTTTTCATGTTTTGGGAGGAAACGGTTAAAATATTTTTATCAATAAGCCCTTCAAGCAACGAGACCTTGTTCAGATTGATTGAAGGCGCGCAGTTTTTCACACCTCTCGTAATGAATAGTCACCTTGTCACAAAATGCCGAACGCAAATTATGTTTTGTTGAAGTATGCATTTGTAACCAGACGAATAATCTAAGAAGTGTAGCAGAAATGAAAAATCAAACTAGTCTTAAAACTATTTGACTTGTTAGTGAACAAAAGTCTCTTCATTGACGCTGACTTCTGAATTTTTACAAAATGCGTCGTATGTCACGAACTTCAAACTCAAGGCAGCCCATCTGCAGTCATATGCTTCTATAAGGGCCATTCCGTGTCAATTCTCGGGAAGTGGTCAGGGCACCCTCTTCAATTTTACTCAAATTGTCATTACCCCATATAATGAACATCTTCAAAATATGAATGAAATCTGTTAAGAAATGGCATGATTATAAAGCGTTTCAGTTGGGGGGCGTAGCTGGGGGAGCAAATTGTTCATATTTGGCCATGTTTAAAGCCTTGTTACTGCCAAACTACACAAGCGAACACCCTAAAACAACAGGTGATTGAAATGTTTCAACTTATTAAGGCACAGTATTGATCGATGCATTATTATTTCTGAATTAGTGTGGGATAGGAAGATACTGTGGCAGACAGGAGTGCCAATTCCAGAGAATATGAGTGTCATTTTCGGAGGATTATAAATCAAATTGCTTGGTTTTAGAGTTTTTCGACTTTATTTGTCAAGTGGTCTTGGCCAGGAGACTGCAAAGTAACTTTGTGGTTTTCAAGTCAAGCGGCCCCCTGCCATTGTCTAGCACTTTTAGCAGAGTTCGTCACACTGCCAGTTTAATTCTGAACGTTGATTGGCGTAACTGTGAACGCCAATATTAAAGTCTTTGGTTTCACCTGACTCGGGAATTGAACTTGAATCTACCACTTCAGAGATAAATGTTGATTCACTCTGCCATCTTGGTGGTGTCTGGTTTTGCAATACTAATATTGCATAAATTGTCAGTCATATTAATATTGCTTAATAAATTTTAATTTAATTTAATTTTTAATTTAATTTACTTGTTTATGATCACACACGAGGTCCATAGTATGAACACACACACTCTGCAGAACACAGGTCGATAAAAACAGACAAAACAGAACGTAATACGAGGCATAGGAGCCAGCGGAATCACAGGATTTTTACAGACACTTTTTGCAACTGCATTGAAGACAGAACCATAGGGTTACAGACACATTGTTAACACTAATGTTAGCTAACCCGTAACACTTGTTACAACACTACTGCGGAGTAGGGCACCAATTCCTAAATTGGTCGAGTCTCGGTAAAATGCGAAAGCATTGTGGCATGACATGCCATCAGTCAAACAGCTACTGCAAAGATCGATCACTCATTCACAGAGTAAAATTCGATTATAGTGTTCAAAGAATAGTGACGAATACAAACAATCTGACTGCATCAAAGCACGTAACCGTATGTTGTTAGATTTTCCGCATCTTTCGAGAAACAGGTACGTGTATTTTCGTAACAGAGCCTCAAAGGTAGGAATGTAACATTGCACCTGATGGCTACTAGCACTCGCTCTCCAGGGCAGGTTGCATAGAGCTCTGTATCCAAAATTATATGCCACATGCAATCTCGGCATGCATGACTTCCTGAAATTACACCATAATTGTGATTCATAAATGGGCGTACAAAAGGAACGAAAAACTTCATTTTTAACTGCATTTGAACATCTGGAAAAGGAGGATCGCAGCTTGTTTGCTGCACAATCTTGATATCGCAGTTGTCTCTGAATGTCTATTAAAATTCATTATAGGCTGTATGGAAATAACAAAACATCTGTCAAGTGTCTACTATCTGTTCACTGGTCATTGATGCACATTATATAATAACAAGAACTTGTGCAGACTCTAGCTTCCAATTTACTTCTTACACGCCTTTTTTCAACTCTGCACTTAATAAAATAAATGGTAACCAACATCTTCATAATGCTTCGTTGTATTTTGAGACATAATGTTGTTTAATGTGTTTTTTTCTTCATTGTGCTCAGAAATTACAACCTATTTTGTACAATCTTTTTCAAATTTTTTCTCTATGAAAACATTGAGAACCATTCATGAATTATGTATGGTAAACTTGCCATATCATAATGAAGATGTGAAAAATTTTTCAACGCAAATTTTCACTGCGGTCATAGGTAACCGAGGCCAGAAAGGTACCACGCTTTTCTAGTTTTTTCATTTCGTGCCAAGTTTGGCCCAAGATATCTCACAAACCTTTTGATATTTTGCAATATAATTTTCTAAGGTCAAAGATAATTTTATAAGCAACAATTTTTCCAAATATGAGCGAAAACTGTCAAGAAATAAAACCGTGGCGAGGTTTGACAATTTGTAGCAAGAGCTAGAAACAGTCAACTTTGGGGGTCCATGACCATTGACCTTTGAAGGTCACAATGTAGATAATGTTATTTTTTCAATATTTGGCAAAGTTACTAGTATCCCTGAAAAATTGGGGTGTTCACTAATGTAGTTTGGCAGTAACAAGGCTTTAAACATGGCCAAATATGAACAATTTGCTCCCACCCGGCTATGCCCCCCCAACTAAAAAGCTTTATAATCATGCCATTTCTTGACAGATTTCATTCAAATTTTGCAGATGTTCATCATATGGGGTAATGACAATATGAGTAAAATCTCAGGAAAATTGAAGAGGGTGCCCTGCACTTCCTGAGAATTGACACGGAATGGCCCGTAACGAAATGTTAAAAATGTTTTATTTCATGTCTTTTGTGTTCTTCGCCATATCAAATGTCAAATTTTCTAACATTTTGCAAGTTTTTTTGTGATTTTCTGCAAGTGGCGCAAAAAGGCAAGAAGTTTTTTAACAATAAAGAAAAATAATCATGACAACAGAATAACTAAAAAAAATTTTGCCTGTAGATTAACTTTTGTGACCTCTCGCTTTTGGTTCAGAGTCAAAAAAGACTTGGAATATTCTATGAAATACTTGTTCTTGTGTGTATGCAGGTCTCATTTACTTTCTCATGTCCGCACTTGGTGTCACTGCTGGTGTTCACCGCTTGTGGGCGCACCGCTCGTACAAAGCCAAACTGCCTCTGAGGATTATTCTTGCCGTCTTTAACTGCATGGCGTTCCAAGTAAGAATCACATTTTAATATTGTGAGCAACCAAGGTGAACCGTTCGCGTTATTCAGTGATCGTGCAGTGATTTCATCACTAGCGAATTATACATCGCTGCCAGTGTATAACTTCAGCCGAGAGAGCAAATTGTTTTACTTGCGTCCTTCATTACTAAAAAAGCTAAAATATTTGTCAATACTAAATAAGACAATATTAAAATTATTATGAACTTTGGATTGAGCACACCAAATATCAGCCATTGTATCAGCACACATCAGGCGTGCTCGACAAAATAGCAAATGAGATTTGCAGTGCGCAAGGATGTTGCAAACAAACTTGAATTTGGCGAAAAATATTGCTCAGAAAATAATGAAAAAAATAAAGGCGCAATTTTCTGTCTTCTGATTCGGCTAGCCCCTAAAAACACCCAAGCGTTCTCGAGCGTATCATTATTCGTTAGACTGAGGTTTAGTGCAACTGAGCATCATTATTCGTTAGACGTATCATTATTCGTTTGACGTATCATTATTCGTTATTCGTTAGACTGAGGTTTAGACGTATCATTATTCGTTAGACTGAGGTTTAGTGCAACTAAGCACATAAATTATACTGTCCAAGTGGCAAGTCCGCAAACAGTGGGGGGGAACCGGGCAACTGCTACCCCGAAATTTTCAAAAGAATTTTAGTTGTTAGGCACAGCGACCCGTTGCGATCATTTTGCCCCCCTAAAAGCAGCACAAGTTGCAATCATTTTGCCCCCCACCCTGCAAGCGGCCCTGCAAAGTGGCAAGATACCCGCGCTCGCCTCTGCCAACCACCAACGCGCAGATCGGTAAAGTGTTAGCCAGGCACGTGGCGATACGCAGGAGCGGACGCATCGCGAAGTTAATCTTGTTCACGTGAGCAAGTTTCTCTTCCGTGTTTGAGCAGATGTCGATTCTTGACTGGTCACGTGACCACCGCAGCCACCACAAGTACTCGGAAACAAACGCCGACCCGCACAACTCCAACCGCGGCTTCTTCTTCAGTCACATCGGTTGGCTCCTGCTGCGCAAGCACCCCGAGGTGTCCAGGAAAGGCAAAGGCATCGATCTGAGTGATTTGTACGCGGATCCGGTGGTGATGTTCCAGCACAAGTCAGTTTGTTGCGCTCTTAAATTCGGTGATAAATAAGTGAATAAAGCTGCGCCTTAAACGTTCCCTGCCTCGTCACCTGTACGGTCTAGAGAGTCGATTGTTGTCGCTGAACACTGAACATTTGCTCGTTTTATTGTCTTCCTGCGACAGCAACTTTTGCGTAAAGTGGTAGGTACAACCGTTATGCTCTGTTGCGTTATGCTATGGCACAGAACAATGAAACCAAAGCTTACCTCGCCATAGGTTTAACAACTACGCTGGAGCAATGTTGCCTCAGTTTTAGCTTGAACTTGTTTGCCCCAGTTTATCATCATATCCTGCGATTTCTTATTCCTTCGCTGTATAAAGCTGTGTAAGCTTATCGAAGAAATTTTCAAACGCTATGCTTAATTCTGCACAAAACCAGCTCTGAACTTCAGATAATCATCATTTCTTACGCTATCAAACAAGAAATACAATTAGAATCGTTGTGTGTTCAACTTCAACTCACATTATTTTTTATTGCCTTATTTTGGTATTGAAATGCAAATTAGCGCTTTGCGTTGAACAGACCCACGTGGTTTGAAGGATTTGAAATGAAATACTCATTTTTTTCTAGAAAATATTTTGCACCTCACACATTTTAGTCATTAAGGATGCCTCAACTGTGAAATCTTTAAACTGAAACTCTTGAAAAATTTGAGCAATTTATAAAACGTAACTTGTGCCCGAGAGGAGAAGGTTAAGCTGTAAGAGCAGAGATGCGAAACTGATCAGTTGGATGTTCTCTTGAGGATAGTTGCTTGAAGCTCTAAAAACACGTTGCTACTCAAATACAAAAAACTCCCTTTTTTGGAAGATCAGGTTAATGTTGGTTGGTGTTGTTGAGAGGCAAACAGGTTTTGAAAGGAAACCTTAATTTATACGCGGTACAAACCTAAATCGTTAGTGTTGCAGTGCAGGGCATTTGTAGAAATTTCAAAAACGAAAAATTTTATTTGTCTTGGCTGTACCATGGCAAGTTTTCTTTCAAAAGTAGCACAAGCGTGCCTGTTTTTGGTACTACATCGTCGACTATTGTGAATCCCTGCACAAGCAATAGCAATATTGTTGAAGGTTATTTCACTGCGTTGATTTTAATCTGAGCGGTTCTGCACGTTGACGTTGACCATTTTCGAAAACAAGTTCATTTCTACAAAAAAAAAGAAATTCCACGCAAGAAATTTTCAATAAAGTTCCAATCACAGGAAAAGTTCCAATCACAGGAAAAGCCCATTCTCATGGGCAGTGGGGTTGCCTATAATTGCCCCCGTTATGTACATACCCGCTGAAAAACACCCAACAGCAAGAATGGCGCGATTTAGGCATTTCAGCAAAAGGATGTCAGAGAACGACTGGCTTCTCTTTTTCAGCATCATGCTGCTTGTTCTGTAGCTGCAGTTATCAATTGCTGGTGAACTATCGATGGAACCAGTGCACGAATGGGATACCCTGACACTTAGATTGAGCACAGCATGCAAAAAAAATGTTCAGAGTACAACTCTTATGTTTGAATTGCATTTTTAAGTGAGCCTGGAGTAATGAGTGAATGAATACGAAAGTTTCCCGAAAAAACTGAAATGACGCGAATTAGTTTGACGGAAACAGCATCCCTGCTCTGTTTAACATCTTTGGTTGCGCTTGCGGAATGAACCGTTTTTTGTTGTTTCAGATATTACTTACCTTCCGTACTCCTGGTCTGTTTCCTCCTGCCAACAGGTAATTTATATCGGTATATGCTCTTAAGACGTTTTGAATGTATCTGACACGATGCAATAATGTGCAAGGTGCGTTTGTTTTGGTCGAAAGACCAGAAAAACTTAAAGTAACCTTGAATGGAGAGGGGGGAGAAGTAAATAGCGATTTTTGTTAATGTCTCGTTAATACCAGATGCATATGAAATGATGCAAACCAGTGGCGGATAAACGTTGTATGAGGCCCCTGGCTGAAACTTACAAAGGGGCCCTTTCTATATATAAAACTGTCGTTAATAGGGCAAAAATACTAAATGAACTAAGGATTGGGGACCCCGTAAATGGTGGGGGCCCCTGGCTGTAGCCCAGTCAGTCCCCCCTTAATCCGCTACTGATACAAACAATACTGAAAAAGAATGGCAGTGCTTTTTACTTCAGCAAAAACGCTTAATGCATAATGTGTGGTGAATAACTGCTTTCGCCTTCGCTCACAACAAACGCCATGCTTGCAGTTGTTCCCGTAATGTGGGGAGAAACGGTGACGCTGTCATTCCTGATGTGCCTGCTGCGTTACTGCCTCCTCCTCAACTGCACCTGGCTCGTAAACAGCGTCGCTCACATGTGGGGCTACCGGCCGTACGACAAGTCGATCAACCCGGCAAACAACATTATTGTTACTCTTCTGGCACAAGGTTGGTAAATGGTTTTATGATGAGAGCTTAGCGGTCCAACAGGTCAAACCAGGCTTGTTTTGCACGAGGTCGCGCTGAGCATTGCATTAAATGCGTTTGACTGGCGCCGACGCGTTAGTGTCACATGACCTGCAGAGTGTTTGCCATAAAGCACTGACATTTTTTAAAATTGCCGGAATTCCAGTAAATTGCTGTGTTGGGTTATTAGACATGGCGCACACACATGAAAGGTTTATTTTCTGTTATAGACGCAAATTTTGCCGCATTTGTTCTAAAGAAAAAAAAGTGAAATAGATGGGCTGTCGAACATTATGAGCACAATTTGATCAGATAATTGGCCATTTGTAAAATACGAATTATTCGCAACTACACCAACGGATTGTTTGCACCTGGAAGTGTTACAAAAAAGGAAATACTGTGCACTGTTTCGGGAGCGTTTATAAACAGCTTATCTATCAACTACTGATGGTACAGCACCATAAGGAGCAGGTGGGCCATAACGCTAATGCAACAGCTAAAATGATTCTTAAAAAATTGGAAAAGGGAAAACCGTTTGCAAAGCTCTGTTTGCTTTGTTTTATTCCAACGTTACTTGAAACATCTTGGAAAGCAGTTAAATTGCTATGTGGATTTCCAATTCGACGGATTTTATTGGGGCATATTGTTTGTGGTATACTGATTTATACAGAAATGGGAATATCTGCTGATAAGGAAAAGAGACAGTGTTGTCTTTTTGTGATTGTTTTTTCATCATTGTTGTCTGCTGTCACGTGAAAGCTATTCTGTTGCTGGGTTAGATTCTAAGGTAAAATTAATTTCTCAACTGTTTTCACTTTCTTTTTTCCCCGCTGGTGTTGCACAGGCGAAGGCTTCCACAACTACCATCACGTTTTTCCTTGGGACTATTCTACAAGCGAGTTCGGCTTCAAATATAACCTGACCACACTCTTCATCGACACGATGGCGCTATTGGGTTGGGCAAGCGAACGCCGCAAGGTGTCGCCAGCGATCATACAGGCGCGAAAGAAGCGCACGGGCGATCATACCTGATGGTGGAGGGAAGCCAGCCACAGCGCACAGTGCAATTTCACACAGCCATTCAGTCGCAAACGTTCTTAGCTAAACTCGACTGACACCCTGCTGGTGGAAACATAAACTTCCAGTTCGTGTTTTTTTGCTCTCGGGTTCAATTTTTATTGCGAGGAGGCTACTTTGTGTCATGACTTGAAATGGTGCAGCGTGCTGTCGTTGCTTCTTTGTGCGTTACCGTTGACTGTTGCTTTTGCCACTGTCGTAGTTTCAACCCTAGGGTCTTTTAACTTGCTTTTTTGAAACGTGGTGGAGAGACCTGGTCACAAAGGTATGAATTTTTGATTACCGAATTTACTCGATTGCAAGCCGCTCTTGATAGTAAACCGCACAAAATGGTGTTAAAAAATTAATGTAAGCCGCCCATGAACATAGGTTACCTAAGCCTTTGAGATACATTCGCGTACTTACACGTTTCGCGTTTAATCAGCAACCCTGATGATGTTTACACCACTACAACTGCCTTCTGTTCATCATAATCCCTCTTGGGACAGATGTGCTCGTGATGCTGAAGAGAATAGAATGTGAAAAGATAGTTTGTTCTAAAAAACGTGGCCAAGGAAAGACTGAACATTATCTATACTTTCGATAAAGTAAAGAAATAAAAAATGTAAGCCGCATGAAATGATGATAAAAAACTTCATAAGCCGCGGCTTGCAATCGACTAAGTACGGTGTACTGTACCTGCATGGCGTGAAAATTTAAAACTTTCCGAAAAAATCCATTCATTGCAACTGTTTACTATTAAAGATAGGAATTCAAAAGGAATGTTGCTTGCAAAGGTTTCAGCATTACAACTAAGCCAGGGTCGGATTTAGAGATGCGGAGGCCCCAGGGCAGCCCTTGTTTGGAGGCCCTATGTTCTTTAAGGAAATACTATTATCAGTTAGCTGTAAATATGTAACCATAACTAAGTCGTACATTGAACACGCCTTGCGACTGTAGAGACCCCTGGGCAGGTGCGCACTTTGCCTTCCTCTAAATCCGGCCCTGGACTAAGCGCATCGATGTCTGGTTATATTCACATCCTGTGGCATGACAACAGATTCAGATATTGCCGCGGCTTTCAAGCGGAATCGGTTGAATATTTGATGAGATAAAAATCTACAAAATACGGTAATTTACAAATCCGTTTCTGGTCATGATTTGCAACGCTTCATCTATTTCTGCTCAACATTGTCCTTTCGATCGCAATAAACGAGTTAAATGCCGTTTCATTGAAGATTCGAAGTCGCCCGCCGAGTCTCGATGTCAGTTTTTGTTCCGAATTTTGCATTGCTCTTGGTTTATGTTTGCCGCTGCAGACAGAACAGAGAATGGCAAAATCGTAGTGCATTCGTTTTGAATGCAAGTCCTTGTGAAAACGGGAACTTTCAAATACTAAGTCACACAGGTTTTGACGACCAGGGTATACTATGGAATGGAAATCTTCCATAGCAGGCAAAATCTTCCATACAATACCTGAAATCTTTCATACTTTTCCATACAGGGCCGGCTTAAACCGATGCAGCTGCATTGGGCCCCACGCCATGGTGTTTGGGTAGATTAGTCATTTTACCAGATACACCTTGCGCTTGAGAATTCAGTAGAAACGCCATATAAATTTCATTGTTAACAAAGAACGTTATCGTCAGAACTAGCAAATTTCCTCTCGAACGTTAGCAAACGCGCTCAATTCTCGTGTTAGTGCTGTACTGCATATTTGCGCCCTACCACGATTGTATGACGGTTGACTGAACACGATGACGTCATAAAATCACTGCTCAGAGAAGCCCCGCACTTAGGTCTTGCATTGGGCCCCGCATCTGCTAGGGCCGGCCCTGTTTCCATACCTAGTGTTGAACTAACGCCCTGTGCTAACACCTCTGATAATAAACGAAATTGGGCTAATCCACGCTAAAGAGGTAAATTTTACAAGAAAAACTGAAGAAACGCGTTTAATGAACGCAAAAGAACTCAACTGGTGAATGCTGAATACGAACACTGAATTTATATGCTCACACATTAGTGTGTTGCAAGATTGTTGCTTGCAAAGAGTCTTCCGCCAAACAATTGCGCAAATCACTTAATATAAATTTTACGCCGCTGAAGTCTTTCAACTGACATCTGTGTCATTGTAACAGCAAAAACAATCCATGCCAGTTGTGAAAGCACCATGCTAGTTTGTTCAACCCAGTAATGAAATGCACAATATATTTTGTATAATTCTTCAAGTCAAAATAGTGATTAGGGATGTGATAAAAGATGAGCACGCGACCTGACTTAAATTCGTCTCTTACCTTTGGACATAAGCATCAGCTGCATAGACATTCTATTTGAATAAGGGAATAAGGTTGTAGGGTTTTGTTTCTAGTGTGGTAATTGTGTCAGCTAACCCCCACTCTGTCTAAAACTTTGTGCTATACTGACTTATCTGGATTTAAAGATGGGCAACAACAAAACTGAGAACACCAGAAAGCAGGGCAAGCGTGAAAAAACTGCAGCAACTCCTAACAAAGGAAAAAACCAAACTACTGAGACTGCTGGAAATTATGAAGCTTGGCCACCACTCACACCACAAAAACCAGTTGGCTACCCTGATGAAGTGCTGGAAAAACTAAGTTCACTTGATGCAAAGATGTCTGGTCTTGAAA
>Ga0210059_1001632_pt1 | contig 34202 bp, 20 predicted proteins | sample Ectturendosymbi2_FD_188042 | JGI IMG/M metagenome (GOLD analysis project Ga0210059, IMG submission 188042) | Ecteinascidia turbinata endosymbiont from Florida, USA - Sample 2 (SPAdes) (version 2) | ecosystem: Host-associated > Tunicates > Ascidians > Unclassified | place: Key West, Florida... | reverse complement strand
TTTTTGTTTTTCTTTTCATTATGCTTATTTGATGTCCAACTGTTGTTTCTCAACACTTATCAAAAAATGATAAACGGGGTTGGTTGACTAGATGACCGCCACGGTCTTTCGCCAATCCTATATGACGCAGCGCCCCTCTTTGTTTACACTGATCAACTATTGTGCCATTGTGTTTTCATTTGCTCTAATGTTCGCTAACGATTGGCTTACTGCATGCGATGGCTTTTATGATGCTTCTGTTTGTTGGCTGAGTCATATGAAACAATAAACCATCGACCATTGACCATTCAATACAATTTGGGTAATTAAAACAGTTTCGTTCCAACTTGGGTCTATTCCAAAGATACCGGGGTTTTCCTGAAGGCCGCCCAGGGCCGTTAATAGGAAAATAGACACATTGGGAAAACAAGACGTGGATCAAATAACCGCCCAGGCTGTTATACGGCAGTTTTATATTGCCTGTGACTGAACTTTATTCACTAAAGCATTGTGAATCACGTTGTATGTCATAATGGCTTTTTACATTGTATGTTGTAAAGGCGCACAATAGAGTCTGGAGTGTGGGCACAAATATCTAAATAGTTTTCAAACTCTGTATAACGTTTGACATACCTTGTAAGAGAACAGGTACAAATAGTATTCAACTGAAATCTTAGCACCATATAAACGCCCACCTAAGATAAGCGCCCACGGTCAGACTAAAGACTGGGCGGTCTTCCGGAAAACCCCGGTATGGATAAAGTAGAAGAAGTTCATTCAGATTTGCATATTATTATAACCGTTTGGGAAAATTCCAACAGCCCAAATCAAATTGGGGCTAATTGAAACAACCTCATTTAAATCTGGGTAGACATAGAAATATTATAAATTTAGGAACATTTAGTGGTGACCCACCATTTTAACTGACTCTAACGTTTGTAAACAGCAAGTTGTTGATGCTGGTGAGTGTTTTTTAGCTATAACAACAGAACTGTAATTGTAAATGATGTGAGTTGATGCTGTGATGCTTTTTGTGTTTCAAGCTGTGAAGTTTTCAAGGCTACATTGGTTGATGCTATGCTTTCATAGGTAGCAGGAGGCCTACCTAGTTGGCTAAAAGCAGCTATGATTTGCTTTTTTATAATAAGCAGTGATGGAGTCTCGAGACTTGGTCTCGGTCTCGAGACGTGTCTCGAGACCCGTTTTCTTGAGTCTCGGTCTTGGTCTCGAACGATTTCGGTCTCGGTCTCGAGTCCTTGGTCTCGAGACTTTGCGCATGAGTTATTTGTTTTTAATTTATTTAGAGTTATTTGTTTTTAATTACCATCATAGAAATGTGAGGTCTCGAGTCTCGGTCTCGAACTTCCAGGTCTCGGCTTTTAAGTCTCGGTCTCGTCTCGAAATCTGAGCCAGGTCTCAGTCTCGGTCTCGGAGGTTACGGTCTCGACTACATCACTGAATTAATAAGGTAGGCTTGATTCAATACCGTCAAGTTTTCATTGTTGGAAGCCGTTCCTAATGGGCAGCTGCAAATTGTTTTGTGGTAATGTGGTGCAGCTGTGATAAAATACGGTAAATTTTTTGTGTTTTAAACTTGCTAGATGTTGTGATATTTGCAAGTGTGAATCTGTTGCTCAGTGATGGAGTCTCGAGACTGGGTCTCGGTCTCGAGACCCGTTTTTTGGAGTCTCGGTCTCTCAGGTCTCAGGTCTTGTCTCGGTCTCGAAGGATCTCGGTCTCGAGCTCTTCATCTCGAGACTTTGCATAGGTTCATTTTTATGCAGTTTTGCAATAAGCAGTTCTTAAAAACGGATTTTAAAATGATTGCTCAAAATATAGCCGTTCAAAGAGATCAGTGGCTAAGCTTTCTTTGTTGTTATGTTGTTTGCGAGATGGAGAAAACAATTTGCCTTTTACCCTGTTTAAAATTTATACTGAATTCAATAAAAAATGTGCTTGTACCAAAGAAACTGCAGAGAGTAATCTCTGCAACGAGAGATTGGGAGTACTTTGCTAAGAACTATCTTTGAACTGCTTTTCCAAGAGTTTAGTTATGAAACCCATAGGCTTATTCAAAAGACGTGGGAGAGTGCCAAAAAGTTTATTTTTTGAGAAGCCAAATAAAACCATGTCTTTTTTTCGAAGTGCTTGTCAAAGCACTCTGTTAAAACACGCAGGTGGATTTTTTTTTTGTTCTGCCAAATGCAGACGTGGTAAGGTCAAAACTGTCTCAGAACTCTCTTGAGGTAACGTTTTGCTCATAAGAGTTTTATACAGAGAGCAAATAATGCGTCATGGCTGATCAGTTACTTTGACATACTGCTATAGGCTTTACAGCCTTTCTGCGTTTTCTAACCGACATGCGGTGGTGCGAAAACTCTGTGTCAACAAAAACGGAAATTTGGAACAGTTGTGAATATCAGTTTAACGTAAAAATATGGAAATTATGAAAAACTTGAAAATATAAAAACTTGACAATAAAAAATAACAAATCTAGGAATTATACATAAAGCCATAAAATCAGCAGGAAGGAGCTACACTGTTTCACTGTTGGTCAACTGCACCGGTAATCCCGAACTTCACTCATTATTCTGCAGCATGCTGCATCCGAACAATCCCTGTCGAAAACATCTAATACTTTCTTTTTATCAGAGAAAGAAAAAATCTTCAATACAAAGGCAATCGTTACCTGCAAAAGACCTGCTGCAGTTGAAAAAAAAACTGACAAACTACGCGCATTTTTCTCTAAGTACAACAAAAAAGCAAATCCAAGTTGCTTCGGGGCTTCATTAGTCCTGTGCTGTGCACTTTGTTGTCGCCATGGAAAACATATCGAATCCACGGTGCCAACTGATTCACATGTAATGACAAAAAATGAAACTTTTCCGCTGAACCACAGCCTAGCATATGCCAGCTATGCTATTTACTTGGCCATACATACGTGCATATGTAAAGAAGACAGAAAAATAGGAAAAGTAATGACGAGAAGGGTGGCTAACAAGTAGAGAAAGCAAGATCCATAATCGAGAAGTAAAAGCAAGACCCCTTTCAGTTTGTGAGTATTTGAATGTGATGTTCAAGATGCTTTATTATTCCTTATTGTTATAATAAGCATGATACATGATTTTCTCTCATTTTATATTGTTGTAAGCGAATGTGAAGAGTGGAAAGAAGAAGCATTTTATGGTCGGCCCCGGGCAACAATAACATCGCTATACGCCACTGCAGTTGAGCATGCGGTGGGATATTACCTCGCAGGTTAAAAGAGTAAACCTAATTTGTGCCAAAAAAAGTCTATGAATCTAATAGGCCCAAATGTGTTTTTCTTTGCGTCAACAGTAGAATCACGAGCAACATTTTAAAAACTTGTTTTGGACAGAGTGAGCAAGTTTGGATGGATGAAAAATTAGTTACAATATTGCGTTTTGAAATTCAAAGTAGTGCTTTCGTTTTACTAAATCTCTAAATTTAGCAACTATTAGTTCTAAATCTTTGGAGAATTCTTAATCAATTACTTGTCGTGTGAGGAGAAAAGTAATTAGGAAAGGTGTAGGTAACGTTACAAAAGATGGCAAAGCGTTGTTACCCAAAATACACGAAATATGTGGCGAAGAAATTTGAATGTCAGTGCAGATGCCCAGTGTTAAAATAAAAAGAATGTAGTGAAACAGGCAAGTGGTAGATAGTAAAAAATTTTACTATCTACCACTTACCTGTTTCACTACATCATTGGCAAATGATATGAACGACAAAACACCTTGGCAAAAAATTGAATGATGGAAAGCAACCTTTCCTGTGGAGTTACCACTTTACTGTGCTGCTGGGGCTGTATACACTCGCCTACATCGACTGTGCTTGTTTTAAAATAAAACGTAATGATTCGCCTCTTCTCCACTTTCTCAAATAACATTGGCCTACTTCAATACTAGGTAGGAGACCAGAACATTAGAGCTTCATCAGGGCATCACCTCCTGTCCTTACACAGAAGGGTTGGTATTGTTTTGCAACGAACAAAACAATTACAATTTTTCTGAGTTAATACAAATTTATTGAAGCATGGCAACGGCAAACATCTCATGGCAAGAAATATTCAATTGGTTCACCGACACTTTTCGAATGAAAAATGCGTAGACCCTCCATACGCTGCCAATATTTTCAATCTCCATGCATTTCTTCATGGAATTTTTAAATAAGGCCACAGGTTTGAGGTTGTAAAATCCTAAGAGGAAAGTGAACGTTTGCAGTACTTGGCCGTTTGCACAAATTTGAGATGATTTTTACTATCTTGATATTTGGCAATGTGCCAGATATTTTGTTGCAGCATTATTCAAGAAGTTAGCTTTAATTACCATCACAGAAATGTGAGGTCTCGAGTATTGGGCTCGCTCTCGAGTTTTGGTCCCGGTCTCGAACTTCCAGGTCTCGGTCTCGACTTTTATGACAAAGTCTCGGTCTCGTCTCGAAATTTGAGCCAGGTCTCGGTCTTAGAGGTTACGATCTCGACTACATCACTGCTGTTGCTGTGAAGTATCATGAATACAACTAACCAAGTAAGTGCAGCTGCAATGTGTTGTGTGGTAGTAGTGTAGATGTGATTTCATACTGTTTAGGTTTTCATATTTTCCATTTGTTTCATGCAATGAATTTCACATGTTGCATCCTGCCAAATTTTAACGTTTTAATTTGATGCTATGAAATGAAATTTTCATGGAGTAGCAAGTGCAGAGAAGCAAGGCCTGTCTATTGCAGTGCATAATTCACTAATACTAATGCAGTCCAGTAAACCACTGCCACATTTATAAAATATTCTTGAGGAGGTTATAAGTCATTTGTCATTGGAAATTTGCATTTGTACACATTCCTTGGTAATTAATCATATAGGCTGCAGTATTAATGTCTGAATTAGCTCCATATTGCTAATTCGTCTTAGCATGCTGTGTAAAGTGCACATCAAACTGTCTAAACCGGAGTGTTTTTTTGATTTTCATAACGTGGTTTCAGAAATTGTATAGTGATGATTAGAAGCTATAGGCCTAATGAAGTAGGCCTATACTGATTGCTAGTTGAGGGCATAAGGCTTTGATACCCATGGGTGGTGGAACCTTTTTGAAAGTGGGGGGGCACAAGTGCACGTCAAAATACTCGCGGTTTGAATTGGCAACTATGATGGCACAATCATCAAATTATGACGTCATTAGCTATACCCCCTTATAAAGGTCTGAATTGCACTATTTCAGACAAAATTACACTACTATGAAAACGTATCGGTGAACCACTTGCAATTAAAAAGGCTGTTACAGGGGCGACTCCAGGTCAACAGCGTCACTCGGGCTCATCACGCGATTTATTCTGACTGCAAAAAAAACATCCGATGCTTGCGTCCCTGAAATGACCATTTGCTTTCATTCTTGTTGCTCTGTGACGTTAGTTACGTAACAATACATAAAAGTTCTTAAGATAACTTCTCAGTTGTTGAGTAACGTACGTCACAGATCAATGATAACACCCGCAAGTCGTCCACTTGCTACGTTCATTCATAGTAGCCCGAGGTGTTGGGCAATTTATTGTTCGTTTGAAATTATTCTCGAAATGGGAACTGTCAATTGGATTGGACCTCAAATCCATTGTTCTAAACCAGGGGTGGCCAAACTTGCTCTATGTATGAGTTGCATATCGTAAAACACAAATTACAGAGAGCCGCAATATAAAAATATAAAAACACGACTTTATTTGCAATCTACATTTCTGTGACACAAATCTTTTTGCAACGACTTGCAAAAGTAACACTGTACGGCACGCTAGCTACCACAGTACCATTTTATAATATTTCTATACTTAAGCAATAGAAGTAAAAAATAAAAAACAATATTATAATTTTTCAAGAAGCTCAAAGAGCTACATGCAAAGGTTCAAAGAGCTGCATGCGGCTCGCCAACCGCATACAAATTCACTGCTTCAAAAAGCATTCAGTCTGAGAGGAAAATGTTTTAACCCTTTGAGTCCCGGGCCCGCCAAATTTTTGGCGCGGATTTTAAACAGTTTAAAAGCAATAACTCGCTAGCTACTATAGCTACAGAACTGTTCAAACCATCCACGGATTCAGCAAGTCTTCTAGTTTTGATATTTAAAAAATTATTTGATTTGGGTAGTTTTTTTTCTTGGTGACGTTACAAAGAAGGCATGTTTTCGAATTTTTGACCCACTTTAACTGGCCCTGGGCGCCAATCCAAAGAGCCATTTTTGTGGCGCAAAATTGTTTTCGACACAAAACGATCATCCGCGTCTATAGAGCCCTTGATTGACCTTCTAGCATGTTCAGAACCAAAGTTATGGCCCAAAAATCCCGTTGTACTCAAAATTCCAAAAACTGCTGAAAAAGCATGAGTCTCCCACTGACGGCATTTTTGCTAGAGAAAAACTGCCGCGAGATATCCATCGAGAGTTATTCGCGACCCTCGAGAAAAACTCGTGAAGCCTTGTAGTTTGCACTAAAAAAAACTTTTGAGGTTTTGGTTTGGGGTTTTCTGGCGGGTGTCGTTAGAAAAAAGATAGGTTTTGCTGATTTTTGGTTATTCTTTTATGACGTCATCACCCGGACAATGCGCCGAAATAGTGGTTAAAAGTTTGGTTTGATTCTAGGCTGGAATATGAAGCTTTAGAGGCCTAGATCGACTTCCTGGCGTTTCTGGTCCCCAAGTAATGGCCGAAAGACCCCTAATCTTGTAAGGATTCCCTATGGAATTAGTGGGAAAACCCCTAATTATTTTTTGCTTACTTTGCCATAACTTTTGAACCAGAAATGCTAGAAAGTTCATCAAACCCCCTAAAGACTCGTATTGTAGCCTAGAATCCAAAAAAACTTTGAGTCTCAAAATCTGTTGGATTGTTCGACTCTCAGGATATGACGTCATCATCCAAATGTAAACAAAATATGCATAAACATCCTCTCATTATGTAAACATCAACAAAAAAAGCGAAATCTCAAGCTACAAATTTTTTTTTGCTGTCTAAACTACAAGTCTTTACGAGTCTTTTGAGGGCTTGAACAGCTCTCCAGCCTATTCTGGCGGCGAGTTATGGCCGTATCCCAACTGGGTGTTTTTCAACCCCTGGTTTCGTTTTGTAGGGGTAGAAATTTTGACCACGTTTTGGTTTTTCTAGCATAATTTTGGATCTAGATATGCTAGAAAGTCAATCAAGGGCTCTAAAGACTCGGATAATTGCCTAGTTTCGACAAAAAACTTGAGCGAAACAATTGGCTCATTGCATTGGCGTCCAGGACCGCGTAAACTAGGCCTAAACTAGGCAAAAACTGAAAATGACACCCCCACTTGTGACGTCCACTCCCAGAGAACCACAAACCCAAAACGAAAATTTTTTTCCATCTCAACTAGTAGACTTGCTGAATCCGTAGATGGTTTGAACAGCTTTCTAGCTCAATCGGCTGGCAGGTTATAGCGTTGCAAACCCTGCGCCAAAATTTTGGCGATCCCAGGACTCAAAAATACTTAATTGCATAGGGCAACTCGGATTCTAATGGATGAGACCAAGTAAAGCGCGAGCGAACGAAGTCGAGAGAACGCCTACCACGAACGATATTGTTTTATTCAGGTCACCTGCAACATAAACGCGAAAGGACAGACATGGAATGAAGATGTATTAACAGTGACAATGCCCAAAGAAGAGCCCAAATAAAAAACTTAGTGAAGTGGGACCGTGGGTGGTGGCACAAATATAGGCTACAAAGCAAGTAAGTTCCCATTATCCGGTATAAATCGTAATCAAAGACTCGGGCTGGGCTAAGTCCGAGGAGCCCGTGTGCCGAAGTCGCTACTGGGCTGTTAAAAAACAAACAAGAAGAGCGTAAACAACAGGCAAAAACGACACAGCATTAATACCTGTCTTAAACACATTCAAAATCACAGCTTTTCCACATCTTGAACACAGAAATAACAGGACTGAATGCCCATTCTATAACTGCGCTATATACCGGAATGCAAAGACAATACAGAGCGTATGTAGCAACTAGCAAGTTGTCTGTAAGGATGCCAATTGTGTTGCGAATGCATATATGAATATGGGTGTTTAGTGCTGCTAATGAAAAAACAAAAACGCAATTGAAATTGATCCGTCAAACATTTGATTTTGCTCATAAGATTCAGCAAAATTTCATGGTTTAGAATGGTGTTAAAATGCTTGAAATTACACCAATTTTTCAATGGTGTGGCACAAACGTTTTCCTCAAGAGGAATTAAGGAATTTCAGCAAAAAAGGTTGTTTTTCTTATGTTCGAATGGTAAAAAACAAATTTCACCACTTCTGGTCCATCCCTAGAACAACTTTTGGAACAATCCACTAGTGCCCCCTGGAAAAAATCCTTCCGACGCCCATGCACACACGCAAGTAGAATTTCAGTTTTGTAAAAATTGTGTTGTATTACACCATCTGGCAGCACTGTTCAACACCACCAACGATGCAAGCAAGCCATACCAGGGTAACAGACTGTGCACGGTGTATTCTGCCAAACAATCACGAAATCCTTTCAAATTCACTGCGAAATTACAAATAATATTGACAAAATACGGCCGAAATGGACCCAATACTAACTGTGTTACTTATACTTATTTAAGCAAAATTCGAAAATAAAAGTGGGGGGCCAGGCCCCTCCAGCAGATACAAAAGTATGTTGATACTCATAGTACACTCTTTTCAGGATTGCATTTATTTTCCTCATCATTTACATGATTTGGTGATGAAGACGTGTACAAACATTCAGCAGTAATTTCAAATTCAGGGCTGAGAAATCTGGAGATACCCTTGATCAACGAGATGGAGATACCCCCATCAACAAACTTGCATGGCAATATGTTGCTGCCCTGCATTCAATTTGAAGATGAAGGATTGCAGGAGCGCGACTCAACGCATTGATTTGTTTACAATGGCACATATTATTCTTAACATTAAGACTTGCTGTTTATATGTTGTTTGGGAAAACAAGATAAAATTCGGGCAAAAATTTTTTGCATCCCCAAAATTATGCACTCCCGTACACCTATGTTTGTATTTTAATGCAGATTCCATTTTGAACTACAGTACACTATTCGGATACCTGAGATTTCGCACAACATGTTAAGTAGGGTTTTTACATGAAGTTAGCATTTGAGACAGACAGACAGTGCAGTATCAGCCCAACTCTGCCCCCCCAAAATGCTTACAGGGTCCCCCCTGATGGTGATGTATAAAAACATTTTTCGACGTTATGCTACATCTCGAGGCCGAATGGCCTTCAAAAAAAATACCTTAGTTGCAGACACAATTTTGGCAGAATCAGGCCCGTAGCCAGGTTTTAAGGTTTGGAAGGAGCAAAATACATTTTAAGGGGAAAAATATTTTTATTTTTATCATATGTTTAAAACAAATATTTCTGAGCACAACAAAATTTTGGGAGGCACAAAAAATATTTGGGGGTAACTGCCACCGAATGCCCCACCGTGTATGCGGGCCTGGGCAGAACCGTCGCCAGAAAGTCTTCCATTGGAGACCTTCGTATTTGTGCAGGGGGGCTAGGCATTCTGAAATTTTATTTTTCATTCACAACATGAACAGTATTTGCAGATTGTGCAAATTAGTTATAAATATTTTCCCACAAATGCGCATAATCGACTCATAGTTCCCAACTAAAATTTTTTTAACGAGCTTGACAAAAGGAATTGGGTCGTAAATCATGTCATTTAATTGACGGCGATTATTTAGAGATGTCGCAATGAAATGCGAATGTAAAAAAATTTGCAGGAAAGCAGAATTAATCCCATCGTTCAGTTATCAAAACATTATTACCGAAGGAGGAAACATGAGGCCGGTCAAAGCAAGTGCGCCGCGATGAACGTTTTCTTGCATTGGCGCAAATTAACACGTTCGGTGCGATGCTGTGGCGTCGTGTCCCATACCTTACAGTGCAAGTCGTTGGTGCAAATCAATGTCATGTCTGGTCGCAAATTAGTTGTGCAGCGCGAGAAGCACTGTCTGGCTTTAACTTGGTTTGTGGTTTTCGATTTATCGTGTGGCCATAACTTACAAACCAGTGGAGCTATGAAAAAAACTGAGACATTATGAGAAATCTTATTTCGTACCACCTGCAATGATGTCATTTTGTTTTTTCTGCGACATCACTGTGGCATATAACAGTGCGGTAACCACAGATCCCTGGTAAGTAAATTCCGTGCGAAAAACAAATTCCCAAGCTATTTGTAAATGACTTTGTTGAAAATCGGGTACTGCAGCCAATACAAGTTTTTTCACTGTGATTTTTTACTGTAAACCCCAACATCTATCGCTTTTTTGTATGGAGCACGAGTGCAGAATGTAGTGAATTGCACTGTAATGCGCCAATAAAAACAATGAATGGTGATTGCCCAAAAAACAAGGAATAATGGTACGACACATAAAGGCAAATTACATATGCTTCAAGGTGATATTTTCGTGGAAACAAGGTATCATGCACCGTGAAACCCCATACACAATACAACATAGTGTCTTCGCATTTGCCAAACTTTCTGCACAGTTTGCACTTTTTTATGAGCCCTTTTTAGGGCTGTTGCTGGAATATCGCCATTTTCAACATTGAAACAATTAGTTTTTATACCTAGAAATACATTCTATTTCACCTGATATGTCTAACTATCAACAGTTTAGCAGCAGAAAGCTAACTGCAAACCAACAACGTTGATTTCAATGTGAAACGTCTCCACCAGAGCATGAAATTGTGGTGAGAACTCAATTGTGTTGTGGCAAACTGCTCCTCCGCTTATCTCTTCATTCTCTTGGTTGTGCGAACCCGATTGGCCAAGAAAAAAGGTTTGCAAGAACCTCAGACCAGTCACGAACGGTCTGAGTGATCAAATCGGAAGTAGATGAACGTTTCTGGTCGCACTTTTAAAGTGTAATTCATAACGTTGGATCACGATGTGTCGCACGCCGCGACACGTGCGTCACAACGTGAAACGTCGGCGTGCCGCAACCAAATTTCTAGCTATAAAAACTTCACCATGAGCTTAAGTGAAATATGCTTATAAAGCGTGCGCATTGGACTTTTTACTGGCCGAAATACGCATGCATAAGCCTTGCTGATGTCTGGACTGTTAATCTCCTGGTGCATGGCACATGTTTAGTTTAATAACATTTTGTATCTCAAATCGTCTATAAATGTTAACAAATACAAACGAAGGCTTGCATGGACGCAACGGTTAACATCCACAATCCACTAACTGCACTAATCTGTTTTGGGACAACCCCCAAAATAAACTCTTCTAACCACACAATTAACTCCATCTGACTTTCTGAACAACAGGCTGCGCAAAAGTATAATCTTGATCGTAAGCACCAAAGGTATCTTGCTGCTATGCAGTACAAAATAAGAGAAGACTACCTGGGCTAGATATAATAAATTTTTTTACAACAATCACCACACAAAATCCGTTGCTCAAGTGACAGTCTGACTTCTGGGCGTATACAACTAGACATGTAGGCAGGGCCGGATAAATGAACGCGAGGCCCATCAGGGCAAACCAGCTTGGGACACCAAGTGTGGCGAAGAGTATTCTGAAAGGGCCCAAATTTTTTAAACTCTGTCCAATATTTTTAAACTATGTCCAACAGACTTTTCCAGAGTGGGGAAAGAAATTTTAGGGCGGGCTTCGTCCAACTCGTGCCCCCTGGTTACGGTCCTGGGGCAAAGTTGTGACGGTGAGGTTCCCCGCACGCTTAGCGTAGTTCGCTCATAGTCGCTCCCTTTGCCTGCAGAGGCAGGTTGCGAAACTTGCTAGCGGATTGTTGTACTATGGTCGTTATTGCGTAACAATAACACGCCAGTAAAACTTCAAATGTTCACTTCAAGTTACGGTAGTAGGAATTTTGGTGCAAATGACCAGGGCCTCCCACTGAGGGTTTTTCCACCCAGATCTGTTTTTTTAGTCGACCTGTGTGTCTAGGTTATTATGAAAAATCACGTGAAAATCACGTGAAATCTGTGTTTTTTGAAGTGATAAACTCATCAGCAACTTCAATGTGTTCAATAATATAAAGATAACTTAACATTACAGTGTTTACATGCGCACACCAGGTGAGAAAGTACGTATATCGGATGAAGCAGAACGTGTTCAATCGGTTTCATATTTTCATATAAGATCATTGTCATGGTTATATGCAGTGGTGTGTTTAAGGAAAGGCAAGCGAAGCACTTGCCTTGGGCCCCCTTTGCAACTGTAATGTGTAAAGTACCTTTCTTTCAAAGTGGCACCCAACAGCAGTTGTAATGTGTAAATACCTTGCTTTGAAAGGGGCCCAAAGTAACTGTAATGCATAAGTACTTTTCATTCAAAGGGCCCCCTAACCAGTGGCGTAACTGACAGTGGGGCAAGGAGTCGCCCCCCTGACAAGCCAAATGTAAAACAGGGCCTCCTCTACTTGATATTTTTTGCGGGTTTTCGGAGTGTTTTCTTTTGTTTTAGCTAGTATGGACATTCGCGACATCCAGAGATTCACTATCATTTTTAAATTTTTTTAGTCTTGTCTTGTGGGCCGCCTACGGTGACAAGTGGGCCCTCTTCAGCTAAGCTGTGCCCCTCCTGGCTCAAACCTCTAGCTACGCCACTGCTCCTAACTTCGCTGATTTCTAGTGCTTCACATTTCAATTTGGGGGATCAAGCTTTCTCTGGGGGACTATGTGGTGACGGACTGAATTTTATGCCACCTGTGACAGCGTGCCCTCTCCAAATGCGGGGTATGGAGTGCGGCCGATACGGCTCTGCAGACAGATATTGGATGACAACCTGTTGTTCATCCTAATTTTAAACGTTCCGAAACACGTACCGCCACATATTTTATATCACCGTCTTTGTTATTTAATGCAGATCCCATTTCTGTCAAAATTTTGAACTACACTATTCGGAATCGAGAGATTTCGTGCAAAATGTTATGTCAGTGATAGCGTGACTCGAATCAATGACTCGACTCGAGTGACGATTTTTGGTGACTCGGACTCGAGTCACGTTGAGAAAAATGGTGACTCGAATCGAGTCACGCTATCACTGACGTTTTTTACAGAATGACTCGTCTCGAGTCACAGTCAATGACTCGAGACTCAGAGTCATTTTTACAAAATCTCTTTAGTTCCTGATGGACAAACCCAGTTCGTTTGCACACAAAGAAATGAGGAATTTTTGCTTGAGTGATGATCAAGATCAGGCGGAAATTTTCTGTTTTGCCTGTCTGGTCGTGCTATACTGCATTTTAAGAATCAAGTTTCCCCAATTTGCGCAGAGGGAGACCTGAGACTGTGCTTTCACTGAGGGGTCAGTAGGGATTAATATATTGACACCTTACCGTGGTTTAATGTAATATTTGAATATCGTGATCATGGCAGTGGGCCTCATACTGTGACCTTGTGTCTTTTCCAGATACCAGTAAAGTGATTCGGGGTTTTCAGATTCAAATCCAAACCAAAAACTATATTGCAAAATATAATGCAAATACGAAAACCGAATCTTGTTTAAATCCAAATTCCTGCCATTGCAATTAGCCTAAGCCAGCGGTTCTTAACCTGGGGTATAAATTGCAGCCAATGTAAATTTTATTTTGCGCTAAAAACAATAGTAAATTAGTAAAGACAAATTTCTCAAATATCTTTGAAAAGTGAGACAGCAGGGATATATGTCTATAGTCACTTGGTTGCGTTTTGTCTCCAGATTTATAGACAGGTAATAGTTTTGCGAGCTTTAATTTTGTTGGAAAAACGCTATCGGAATGCAGAGGTTGTACAGGTCAGCTAAGCACGGTGAAATTACATGTTTACTAATTTTTAAGGACGAAACGGGAAGATCGTATGTATCATTAAATTTTGAAGAATTGAGTAAATTAATTTGCAAAACAACGTCTTCTGGTAAAACTGGACTAAAAAAGGAATGTATGACAGAAGAGCCTGAGGTGTGGGCAACTTGGGCTGTAGGTGGAATAGAAGAAGCCAGAGTGGGTCAGATTTCAACAAAATAGTCGTTAAGAATATTAGACATATTTATAATATCTAGTGGATTTGAGGTATTTGTTGATGTTGCTAATGGTAGAATGGTGGTTTTTACTTTTTTCTTATTAATAATCTCATTAACAATTTTCCAAGCCTTTGAAAGATTCCCTTTACTTTCTGTGAGGCTTTGCTTATAGTACATGATTTTGCTTTTCTTTTTGATGTGCGTAAAGATATTATTATATTTTTTATAGGTTTGCAGATATTCAACATTGTTATGATGTTTAATTTTCCTTCTGAATAAACGTTTTTTTGTCTTTATAGATTTCAATATACCTTTGGTTATCCAGGGTTTAGACGCTAATTTGGTTTTTCTTCTGGATAATTTCACTAGAGGGGTATGTGTGTTGATTACATCAATAAAAGTGTCCAAGAACAACATAAATTTAGAATCAGCATCTAGTAAGGTATTAGAAAGATTGTGTCTGAGTTTATCATCGAGATCAAATAAAAATGAGTCCACATTAAGATTTTTGTAACATCTTCTTCATATGGGAGCGTGCTGTTTGTTTCTCGAAAATTCAATTAATAAGAAACTAGGAAGGTGATCACTTATGTCCAAAGGGAAAAGACCAGGATATAAGTTATGAAGATTATCATTAGTATATATATGATCCAAAAGAGGAGTGCAATTATGCATAAATCTAGTAGACGTATTTATTAAGCAGTGAACTCCAAGCGATGTGAGGGAATGTAGGTAAGCATGAGTCATACGACTGTCTGACAACAGGTTAATATTAAAGTCTCCTAGAATTTAAAGTGTTTGCCTTTGCTTTTATGATAGTATTTTCTAAATTTCTTTGCCTTTCATGATAGTAGCATATTTTCTAAATTTCTACTGAACTCGTTAACACTGTTGTAAGGATGGAAGTAGATGGTGACTACTATTATAGACTCTTTAATCGGTGAGAATAATTCAACCCACAGACCTTCAACGCCATCGTCATCAAGATTTAAATCCGGCCGTTCTCTAAACATTAACTCGGATTTTATGTACAACCCCGCACCACCAGCTTCAGTGAGGGAATTTTTATGAATAAAGTTATAGCCTTTGACATTAACCACGGTGTGCTTATCACCAAAAAGTTTTGTTTCACTTATGGCAATGATAGCTGGTAGAATAGATGAACTGTTTAACCAGTCCGTAATCTTATTTTAATTTTTAACTAGACTTCTGGTATTAAAATGTACTCGGAGTAGACCACTAATCTTTTTAAATAAACAATGCAATTGAGTTAAATTGTAGAATTTGCAAGGTTCGCAACGCAATACCGTATTTGAAAGATCTAATACATCTTCAGTAGCCACAGCAATAGAGAATTAACTTGTAGACATTTCCACAATGTTAGGTTGACTGTTGTTTAGATGGTAAAGCGCACAATCTACAGAGCTCAGAAATAGAAAACTTGAAAAGGAAAGATTTGCTTTACTAATTAGGAAATATTTAAAAAAATGGAAGCTATTATCATCATTTACTCCATTTGGAAACTTGTCACATATACAATGGGGATTGGCAGCATATAACTTAAAATTAAGATGCAACTTCAAAAAATAGGTATTATAAGAAAGCAAGTGAGTATGGCACATGATGCAGTTATTCTAAAAAGAAAAACGAGAAACATAGATTATGAGAAACCATGAGATGGGAGCACTACTTTTATAACCAAAAAGCGTATTAATGGAAAAATGTTTACACAATTTAACCGTTTGGGTCAGAAACTCAATATTTAGCGTCAAAAAATAAACGAAATTGCAACTTACTGAATAGCCAGCGAAAACAATGGAATTCGTTGATACGAGTTGTACTGATTACATTAAGGAACCACCCGTTCATTGTCGGCGTAAAGGCAATATTCACTGCCAGCCACTTTCCACTGATTTTTTTTCCTTGGTTGTACAGCCTTGAAGCAAGCAAGAAATGCACCAAGCAACAATAAAGATCCCACGTCGTGCTATTTTATTTCTGCTTGTTCGTGCCACATGGGTGTTGTTCTTCATGCACATCCCGTTCGTCATGAATCGCACATTCAACACAATGCTAACTGAGAGGCTGCAACACTTGCAGAAAGTTTGGGCTAGACTTTTTGAAATGACTGAGAGTGAAAGAGACAAGTAAAATGCAAACTGATAAATAACCTGCAATCAAACTTGTTAAAGTAACATTGGGCACCATTTTCTAACTGATTGGGCGCCATTTTATAGCATGTTGGGCACCATTTTCTAACTTATCAGGCGAAATTTTATGGCATGTTTGGCGCCATTTCATAGGAAAAAATGTCGTAGAAAAAACGTGAAATTTCGTGTGACTCGATATTGACTCGAGCTTGCAAACCAATGACTCGACAGCTCTCGTGACTCGACTCTGACTAGACCAAGTCATGACTCTTGACTCTTACTCGAATCGAAAAATTTTCACATGACTCTGACTCCATGGGCTTGTGACTCTGACTCGACAAAACTGACTAGGACACATCACTGTGTTAGGTACGCATTTGCAATCATTCTTTAACGACATGGAATGGACGTAGCAAAGCATTCACTTCAAGTCAGGGGCGGATTAAGGTTGTATGAGGCCCCTGGCTAAAACTTAGAAAGGTCCCTTTCTATATATATATAGGCTATGTGAAAAACTGAATGAACGAATTGAAGTACTTGTATTGTTGAAACAAATGAAGATTGAGTAAAAAAACGAATCATTAACTAGTATCAATCACAGTATGAACGAAACTCATGGATTTAGCAAACATTATAATGTATGTATAAATGAAATAAGCTTTCATCTTCGAGTGGTGTTTGGTTACGTTGCAAAGTCGCTGATCAAATCATTGAAGGTTAGTGACCAGTGGCGTGCGGAGGTCTGGTGATGTGCAGGGCGATTGCTTGATTGTATACCCACAAACAAATTCTGGTATTGAGCAGCAGCGTATGGTGGTCATTGTTACTGGATATGCGCTGCTTGCAAGTCATAATATGACGTCATATTTGCGTTTGCAAACCAACGTTTTGGTGAAGTTTGTTGACGCAATCTACATATTATTCCACACGCGCTCTTCTTAGTCGTTGTTGTACAATGTGTCACTGTAATGAATATAAATCAGCGCTTCAAGTTAGGAGACCGGAGCAAAGTACAACTCTCAGTGCTACCACGGAGCAGTTTATACAGTAACTGCAAAAATATCTGGCAACACATTAAAAGATGGGAGTAGAACCTAATGCTTTGTCAGAAAAGTTCACATCTGCAAAGCTGTAAGTCAGCGCGAATGTCTCGTTGAATAGCAGGTGTGAAAAGAAGGTATGCGACTGGGATGGCAGACAATCAGGGATGACAAATTGAAACTAATATTTTGTACGAAATCTCTCGATTCCGAATAGTGTAGTTCACAAATTTAACAGAAATGGAATTTGCATTAAATTACAAAGACTGATATAAAATATGTGTTGGTACGTGTTCTGGAAAGTTGTTTAAATATAGCATGAAGAACAGGTTGTCAGCCAAGAATTCTCTTTCTCAGACGCTATCTATGCGCAAAAGCGTACCTAACATTTTGTACGAAATCTCTCGATTCCGAATAGTGTAGTTCAAAACTTTGACAGAAATGGAATCTGCATTAAATTTCAAAGAATGTGATATAAAATATGTGTTGGTACATGTTCCGAAAAGTTGTTTAAAATTAGGATGAACAACAGGTTGTCAACCAATATCTGTCCGTCTCAGACGCTAACTTCATGTAAAAACCATACTTAACATTTTGTTCGAATCTCTCGATTCCGAATAGTGTAATTCACAATTTTAACAGAAATGGAATCTGCATTAAATTACAAAGACAGTGATTGAAATTTGTTTGAAAACTCGCTTTTTTCATGTTTCTGGGCTAAATACTCTTCTTTACTTTTAATAATTGTTTTGCAATTCAATGGTTCTTTTTCAGCCCACATCTTCTGTACTGATGGAATATTGAATCCCCTTCATTTGCTGTAAGGAAAACTACTTTGTTTTTGCTGAGTTGCAAAGAAAATTTTTTCTCCAGACCTCGCATCCCCCGAAAAGTGCGGCTGGGAAAAGTGCAGCTAACTTCACCTTGGTGCCAAAGTGTCATTGCGGCAAATACAGTATATCGGCCATATTTGCTCTTAAAAGCCACTACACTGGTTTTCTACTCGGAGTGTTCGGAAACCCAATTTGCTACTTCGTCTATGATCAACTAACGCAAATTCTCTGTATTGTTCCTTATGACGCGCAGCCCTCTTGACTGCATCAAGTAGTGTGCAATATTCAGACCACTTCGCAATCATCCCAATAAAATAGTCTATGACGTAACATTCGTTTTCAGGTTTTGCGTGGTAAGCAGATGCGCAATCAGGGTAGCCTAAGTGCCGTGGTGATTGACTATCTTAGTGACCCAGGTTTGCGCAGAAAACTATGTTATATGCTTCTTCATCGCACTGAAGTATTGGCTTTCAACTGTTACAGTCAGATTTGACTGTAACACAACTTCAGTAGAACAAAATATGAAGAGAGACAATGACACATCTAGTGAGACCAGTGAGAGTAACACTGGAAACAATCTACAAATTAATGACGAACAATTAAATGATGAAGAATTGAATGATATTTATGATTAATTAACAATACTAATAAGTGTATATAATGTCTACTAACACATACAATGACATAAAAAGGGCAAATAAGAGTTAATTTCGCAAAATCATTGAAGCAAAACGGACTCAGAAAATATCCAAATTAAGAATCTGTCAAGACTCAAAACAACAGGAAGTAATACCAAGTCGACAAGGACAAGGCATGGCAACGATGTTACAATGCATTACAGTCAGAGAAATCAGCAAGCATGGAAAATTTGAGGAGATTACAAGAATGCAATAAAAGAAATATGACTTTCAAACAAGCTTTCTTCCAGTTTGGAATGACAGATTATGACAAAGCACTAAAAGAATTGAATGAAAAAGAAGAGTTTAGTGCTCTTGTGAATTGGGCTTTGAACAAGCTACCACAGTTTCATAGCATGGACTTGAGACATAGAGTGAATGATGAAATATATCAAACCTCCATACATAAAAGTGGAAGGCATCTAGTAGTGGGAAAACCAATATTGAAAATAAATCATCCTGGAACAATCCTGTATGATTGGTATGAAGAACCGACATATGAATCATTGAATGTGGGAATAATAACAAACAGTGTACTAAGAGCAGATATCATCAATGCAGCAAAGATGGAAGGAAGACTCTTGACTGCACGGCAAATCACGGAAATGATGAATCCTCAAATTGATTGGACATATCAACCACAAGTGGAGTCTCCACAAACCAAGCTTGTGCAAACAGAAAGAAACTGTTGGGATGCAGTCTTGACAGAAGAAGAAAGAAATATCATTGGCAAATTTTTGGATATTTAAACAGAAAATATATGTCCTTGCTATGTCATGAAATCATTGCATGAAGTTAGAATCAATCATGTGTAACGAAACATGTGACCTAGAATTGTGCAATAGTTCTGAATGTTATGAAATAAACCAAGAGTGAACATTGTACACGTTGTGAACATTGTACACGTTGTGAACACAAAGAAAAAAACCAAGGAATAAGTGCATAAATACCTTGAATTTCGGACTTTTATTATTCAGTTGCTCGAACTTGACTTGCGAAGGACGTACAATAGCCGGAGGGGGTCTTGTAGAGCAAAAGTTAAAAGAAAGGTTTTTAGTAAGCAATGTATGCTGATACAACATAGTAAGCTCTTGACCTGCAAAACTGTAAGTACTTTTGATTCTTGGTTTGTTTCATTAATACTTTGTCATCTTTTCGCGTTGTAAATCATCTGTCATAACGGAGTTCTGTCACAATATTTTGTGTTTTGGACTTCGAGTAAATTACAGAAAATATTAAAAATAGGGACAAAGTCCTGGCCAAATTTTTTATGATTTCGGACTTAGAATAATTTCGATAAACGAAGGGGTTTTGTGGTTGTTTTTATTGTGTTACCGTTGGTCATAAGAGTTCATGCTCATAGTCACGATCATACTGTAATAAAATGTAATGATGTGTTAATTGGGTGTGTGGTCCTGTCATTGGCAGCTAGGGTCAATGACATTGACTTCAGCTCTTTGTGTGTTGAGGTCTCTAGTAGGACTTAGTCTCGAGAGCCCACGATTACATGATAGATGTGAGATTAGAGTTAATAGCTAAGCCCTTAAGCTCTATGGTAGCATCTTTTTCGACCAGGTCTATAGTTGACTGGTTGCTTGAGCTAGTGTTTCTAAAGTCACGGATAGACTCTGGCCGTAAAACTGGCGCCCAACGTGGGGCTCGAGGCGCTAAAAATAACATATGGTATGATCGTTGACTGGTAAGCACAGGGTTCGAACCTACGACTTGGAGTGTTCACGTATATGGTAAAGTGCAATTTTTATATTACTATAAAAATCAAAGTACTTGGAATTTTTTTGAAAATTTTTCTTGCGTTTAATGTCTGTTCACCTAAATATTGGGTTTTTATGAAAAAATTATTAAGATTCTAAAATTCAGGACTTAGAAATTTTTCGAGTTTTTTGACTAGCCGAAAGTCGCCATTATGACGTACATCGGGGTTTGCGACAAATTTCTACGGGACTCTGGTAGCCGGATCCCCGCTGAAAACGCAATTTTTCTCGATAGTTGGCAACTCTGAAAGTAAGCATGGTAGCAATACGAGAGCGGTGTCAGAGGACTTATAAAAAATTACAGAACTCTGTCGGTAAACTTGAATAATTCTTGACCTTAAGAAAAAGTCATGAAAGGAGTCAACAGCCTACCAACAGGAGTCATAACTTTAGAAAATTATTTAAGAGTTATGGATACGTGAGACTGTTTGTTGAATAAGTAACGCACGACTGCATGATGTTTATAGTGTATAGTTTATAGTAAATAGTGAGTAATGAATGGATGAAGATGGAAAGAGGCAAGCAGAGGCCAAACAATTTGGCAGAAACAGTTGAGGGATGATTAGTCAATCAACAGTTAGTAAGTCAGACAGTTGCTACATTGACAACACTGGTTGAACAACAATGGAAGGAATCAGATCTGACCATGTTGGATCAATGGTTAGTATACTGTATATAGTTGCTAGTAAATAAGAGCCGATGCTTAGGCAAATAAACAGGGTGTGAATAAGAATCGTTTGAAGTATGTAGTGTTTACAACAATAAGTAGTGGCTTTGATGCAGCTTGAAGAAACACTACAGACTCAACAAAAATAAGTGTTGGTCTGGCGCAGTTATAACATAACAGCGCAAGATGGTCCCAGGTTCGTATTAGGGCGACCGCTTTGCAAATGGCACAAGCAGGTTTGTATTATTTGGGGGAACGCGACCGCGTAAAATGTTATTACTGTTATGGCGGACTGCAGAATTGGGCTTTTGAAGATGAACCATGGTTCGAGCACGCCAAATGGTTTCCCTTGTGTGAATACGTACTACAGAATAAAGGCCCCGAATACGTTGAAAGGGTAAACCACCGTTTTGCCAATCTAGTAAGACCTAAAGGGGCAGGGTCGCGGGAACCTTCAGACATGAACCGTTACGGGGATGCGGTAGCCAGGTCACGGAGACCCCAAGAATATTTTGCAAGCCAACCACTTCCAATAATAGATCCTGGTGAAGAAAGACGCAAAAAGCAGGAACAAATTGAAAAGGAGATGGGACATTCTGACGTAATACAAGCGGCCTTCGAGTTGGGGTTTGAAAAGCACCATATTAGAAGGGCATTGTCCATAAGGTTAGACGAATATGGACGTGGGTTTGGTAAAGTAGAAACACTTGTAACGTACCTGCTAGACATGCAAAGCCAGGGGGAACCAAGCGTAGAAGAATGTTGCGGGAAAACTGCCGAGCCTGAAGAAGAGGAAAGTGAAATAACAAAAGTAAAACAACTGATAAAGCAGGATAAATGCCGAATTTGTCAAAATGAACAAGCACGAACGGTTTTATTACCTTGCGGACATTTGGTTGTATGCAAGCAGTGCGGAATTTCAACCTCCCATTGCCCAGTCTGCCGAGTTAAAGTGGCGTCCAGGATAGAAGTCTTTCGTGTATAAGGTGAATGAAATTAAACAATGGACGTTACAGATAAAAGTATGGAAGTAAAAGTAAAATTGTTAAGTAAGAATGGGAGACTACCCACGCAAGGGACCAGCGGGTCTGCAGGCTGGGACGTGTACGCAAGTGAAACATGCAAACTGGCAGCAAGAGGTTGGAAGAAGATAAACATGGGAATAGCTCTTGAAATGCCATCACATTTGTGTGCGGTGTTAATCAAGCGTTCAGGTATGGCCGCCAAGCAGGGCGTTTGTGGACAAGAAGGACTAATAGACAGCGACTATCGTGGAGAATTAGGAATAACCATTATGAACAATGGGGACCAAGTTTATCATATAAAGGCTGGTGACAGGGTTGGTCAATTGTTATTTTTACCCAAGGTCCATGTGTATTTGCAAGAGGTCAAAACACTTCAAAAGACATCTCGAGGAACACAGGGGTTCGGGTCCACTGGAAAATAATTCTTTACATATTAAAGGAAGTTAGGGAGTAAATAAATATTATGGAGTTGACAAGATACTACATGCATAGATGGGAAATGATGTATGCAATGAACGATGCGCTGGTGATACAATCCGTGGTAGAATGGTTAAAGCAGAACTTTGCTGGAGTTTCCACTACATTTGTGGACATTGATTATTTGATTCAATGGACAACGCAAGACATTTTGCTGTTATATGCATTAATATTGGAAGCGTTGCCAGTAACCCAGGCGGATTCATTAAAAGAAAACGTGTTGGTGGGACATCTCAAAATGGCCTATTTTTCGGCAATAGGCGCGATCCAGAGCATCTATACCAAACTCAGATGTCCTTACGAGTTTGGGGCATCCCATAAGAAGCTTTATGTATGCTCACCATTGGTGCAATTAATGCGACAGTATGCCCTAAAGGAAGGGACACTGTCCTTGTGGCGCTCTGATCCGATAATGCTGGCAGCACAAATGCTAATGCCCGTAAGGCCTGGCAACATAAACACTATAAGGGAACTAAACCATGTCTCAAAACAATTAACGCAGGGATTAGTGGATACAGGACGATTAATAGCTATGGTAGAGCATAAGTATTTGGCTTTGTATAGTCCGGCTTTAGAAGGATTATGGGTTGAAACTGTAGAGGCAGTAAAGAAAAATGCCCAGACCATGAACATACGTGTAAACGATCCAAATTTGTGGGTAACTGCGATATGGTACATGGAAAATAGTGGAAGGTTTCATGACATAATGAAAAGGGTGGAGCCGGCGCACAAAGTAGGGGCCAATGCTCAAGACAAAGGTGTGCTAGCATTACCGGAGCGGAATAATACTGTAAGTGAACGTGTTAGAGCATATTTTGAGGACGAATTAATGCATTCATTATTGGCAGCTTACTTAACTTATCAGAAAGGCCTTCTGGTTGGTGATGCATTTTATGAGAAAGCGAAATTGTTTGTACACAATCCAATTCAGCTGCCACCACCCAGAGTGACGAAACCGGCCTTAAAACCTGATATATATGCCCATGTAATATGGACCATGCCACCTGAAATAGATTATGCAAGAGGGAACGAAAAGGTGCAGCAATTGTCTGATATACCGGTTTCACACGCTGCTCAAGGGGCGGTGCCAGTTGAAGGTGCGCAACAAGACGCTCCATAGAAAAAGGGCGTCACGGAATAAGAAATTTTCGCAGGAAAAATTAAGGAGGAAGATTAACTAAAAAAATAAAATGGCTGAAAAAGTTGACAAAGTCCCAGAGGATGCGTTACGGGAACTAGCTATGGATGCCCAGGGTAGTGTGGGAACCGTAGTGGAACTAGTGGACACGGTGCATCAACATAAACTAGCTGCAAAGACTAATCAAGTTGCGTTGGCCACCGAGGTATACAACCTAAAACAAAAGCATAAGAGTTTACGTAAAGGGTCTCAGGCATTGGTGAAAGCACAAAAGAAAGGAAAGTCCGGACCTTTAGGGGGAATAGCACGAGAAATAACAGCGACATTGTTCCCCTCAAAACACACGAATGAGCAACAGTGTGACGAGAAAGAGAAAGCCAGTGCACCACCCATGGATGAAGAAGAAAAGAGGAATGAGCCACCACCATCATACGAAGAACCGGACGAAGAAGCAGAAGCAAACGTTACAAGTGCGGAAGTGGATGCCGCCCGAAGTGAGTGGAAACGAAGGACTGAAAGGGCACAAAATAAAGAACTAGCCGCCAACAAGACTGCGGAACAGGTGGCGGAGACATCTGTTGCGGGTTTTTCACCCCAAGACACACGTGCAGTGTCAGACGCACGAAGAAAAGCCCAGGAGGCATGGAACAAAGCAGCAAAGGCAAAAGCTGAATATGACCAGCTGCGTCAAGAGTTTGCACAAGAGGAGCAAGAGTTACGTAGAGCTGCGGGACTGTGTGGCCCAGAAGATCCCAAAGAATCGAGACCCAGCAGCCCAGGCAGTGGGGGAAGCATCCCTAGTGTGGAAGCAGTAAGTGGATACAAGGATGGCAGGAGACAGATTGTTGTGCAGGAACGAGACGAGTACAATCCGTGGTTATCAGGTCCTGAACAAAAACCCGCGTCACTGTATCCCACCCTAAAGATGGATGAAGGAAAAGATGAATGGGGAAGAGCAAGTCCTGAAGATCCGCCGACCCTGGAGAAGGAGGCGCATAGCACACCTAAAGCACCACAAGAAAAAGAAATGAAGGAACCTGCTGTTGCAACAGTCATGTTGCCCACAAATGCACAAAACCAGTTGCGAATACAGGACATTAGAAGGGTAGTAATACCACTCATTCCAGGAAATGAAATATCATGGGCAGTTCTAACTGAACAAGCAGTAAGACGCGGAAAAACAGGGGAAGAAACTATGATTTTACAAGCATTAATGCCCCAATTGAGTGGCCATCCTGAAGTTGCGGCACAAGCCACTATGCTCCTGGTACAGGCAGCAAATAACCCGGAAAAGGGCAAGGAAGTGTTAAATAATCTTTTTCAATGGCTCCAAAGTAGGTATAGGTTATCACCTCGACAGAAGAGGGCTAGTTTCGTTCAGAAGCTTCGGGACATGCAGTGGACTTGGCAAGTGAACCCTGCAGATGTGCTAACCGGAATAATGACCACGTCACAGCTAACATGGGATGAGGTTTTAAAAACCCCATCGTTAAAAGAAGAGTTAGAAGCAACAATGGCCTCTAAGATGGACATATCACTACACCTGCAAATAACTAAATGTGATCCTAAAGATTGGAGAAAGGCAATAACTGAAATATGGGAAAAGGTAAAAGATAGTGCGGGAATGAAAACGGTTGAGATATACATGCACGAAGGGGAAGAAGACAGTGAAAGTGAGGATGAGGAAATGGCCTGCAATGTTGAGATGCCCAGTGCTGCAGTAGCACAGGCAAGTCTACCCAAAGTAAAGACTAATAAAATAGATCTACGAAATTTTGATAAAAAATTAGACATGGTCGTCTCAGCATTGCAAGCACAAGAAATAAGTAAAACAGGAAAACCCGCTCAAGGGCCAGCAATGGGTCAACCACAGGCACAACCAATACAGGCTCAAAATGTCCCATTTCAGAATAATCCACAACAGCCCATGCAAGCGCAAAACATGCAGGAACAACGACCTCCGTTAAGGTGTTATTGGTGTCACCAAGAAGGTCATATGAAACGAAATTGTCCTCAAAGAAATAACCGTGGGCCAGGCAATGGTTACCCTGGTAGGGGAGGTTGGAACTCAGGACGAGGTAACTGGAATGGAGGAAGAGGAGGCTATAATCAGAATAGGAATAATTGGAACCAAAATAGGGGATACGGCAATAATAACAATAATTGGAACAATGGATACGCAGGACAAGGTCGTGGGGGTTACCAAAACCAAAATCTACCATATAGGGGAAATACACGCTATGCCGATGGACAAAATTTCAATCAAGGGCAATTTCCTAATAGACAAGCATGGGAAAATAATGCAGAAAAGATTAGGCAGAAAATAATTCAGGAAGGACGACCCAAAGCCTCTTGGGCTGAACCCCCACCGCCGCCCTCTGATGATCAGCCAGCAATAGCGGCTGATCACGCGGAGGCTAACTTTGTGCAAGGAATGAATGCCAGTGAACGATGGAAATCTGAAACGTTAAGACCACCGTTAATGTATGAACAGGCAATGGCACAGTTAGCTGACACAGCACCTATGCTCCAGCCAATGGATTTGCCGTCGGTGGATTTTTTAGGACAAAGGTAGAAGACTTGAATGCAGAGGCAAATTATCTTCAAGTCTCAGAAAAACCCAACCTCAAAAGTAGCTATGTGTTTATTCAAGATGACAAGAGGGACAGAACATTTTTGCTGGACACAGGGGCTAATCGGAACATGATAGATGCATCTGTGTTAACTCCACAAGAACTTGCAGCGGTAGACACCACTAAGAAGGTGCCTGTAGCAAACTTTCAAAGTCAAAAAGATAAACTGCATTCTATAGGAGAAACTGTCGTGCAGGTCCCTTACAAGGATAAAAGTTTAAAGCTGAAGTTCATCGTTATGCCTGCACGTAGTATGAATTATAATCTAATTGGAGTCGTTGATATCTTGAAACATTTCATACCACTCTTAGAAGAGTTGGGACAGAAGCGGGAAGCGCATGACAAAGCTAAGAAATTTCAGACCGAAGTAAACTTGGCACAAGCTGGTCCAGCGCAACAGGAAGGGGTGTTGACAGAAGAGGAAGCGCAGGCTTACTTAGAAACCTTACCTACACCTAAGTGCCCTGATGGACCTGAACAAAAAGATGTGATGAACCAGGAATGGTTCGCCAAGGTGTGGAACTTATTTCCGCGACTGCAAGCTGAGAAACAAAACTTGCAGGAAGATTCTAGGTTGCCTTATAAATGCAAGGTAGAATTACATGAGGGGGCTTCGCTATTTTTTGCACCTGTTTACCAGTTGTCAGAAAAATCCACTTCAGAAATGACACGCTTTTTGAAAGATGCCGAAGACAAGGGCATCATAGAGAAGGGGGAAACAACCTGCAGGAGTTCAGCTTTCATGGTGGCCCGGGCAGATCCCAATGCAGCCCAACGAATGGTGGTAGATTTCCGCACGTTAAATAATCTAACACTGGCCAAAGATGCAAACTTACCACGCACCGATCAGCTGCCTAATCATGCTTGTAGAGGCGGAGTGATGTCTAAGTTAGATCTGACAAAGGGGTTCTACCATGTGGACGTAGATGAAGAATCCAGACCCATATTAGGCATCGCAACCCAGCCAGGGGGGTATAGATTCAGAAAATTGCCAATGGGTTGGATAAATTCGCCTGGTGTTTTTTCCATGGCCAGTAGCTTCGTTGTGGGACTCGTAAATCATTGGTATAACCAAGATCGAAAGAATAGAGGACTTGAAGAAATTCCAGACAACTTTCTGGTATATATAGATGACATATTACTGGTCAACAATGATATTGAAGAACACAAACGCGCAATTTACTACCTTCTCTACTATATGGCACGCTTTCACCTGACAACCAACCTCAAGAAATGCGAATTGGGCAAAGACAGCATGAAGTTTCTGGGCAGATGGATAAGTGAGGGCAAGGTTCATTGCGCCTATAAGCATATAGACGCCATAAGACGACTACCTCTACCACAAACCATACGAGACATGCGAAAGTTTTTGGGAATTGTCAACTTCACTAGACCTTTTCTGCCTGGCATTGCTGAGTACCAACGAAGGTTAAATCAGGTGGGCTCAGGGGTCCCACGGCGCATGAGCAACAAAACTAAAGTAAATTGGACTAAACCGCTGGTACGGGATTTTGTCAAAGTGAGGGACATGGTGATGAAGGCTGTGGCTCTAAGCACATACGATGGCAAGAAACCTTTATATTTAGCTACGGATGGGTCTGATTATGCGATAGGAGAAATTCTCTATCAGCTCACAAATGAAAAAGAGGTTAAGCCTTTAGGGTTTTACAGTAAATCATTAAACGCGGCACAGCAATCATATGGAGCGATAGATAAAGAGCTTTTGGCATTGGAAGGGAGTGTAAAACATTTCCATTACCTCCTTGAAGGAAACCATTGCACAGTCTACGTGGACCACAAGCCACTGGTCAATATTTTGGGTTCTAAAAACTGCAAACTACGGTTCCGAAAACTTCGGTTGTTGTACTTATCAGAATTTGATTTGGACATTCAGCACATAGATGGGGTTGATAATGAGATTGCAGATTACCTAAGTAGAATAAAGCTAAGACCCATTAATAGGATAGAAGCAAACGTAGCTGAACAGAACAATGAGGAAGACAAAGAGAAGGGATTTTTACAACCAATAAGCAAGTTCTCTAAATATTTAACATCAGATTGGTTAAATAACATCCGCAAGGCACAGGCTCAGTTAATACAGCACAAGCCCGAACAAGCATACTGGGACACCAGAAATGAGGTGTGGCTAATCAAGCATGAATTTACAAGACCTCGGTTGTGGATACCCGATGAAAGCATAGTGGAAACTCTAATAAAAATAGATCACGATTGGGGACATTTCAGCTGGAAGCAGACTTATCAACAGTTAAAACGCTTAATTGTGTGGCCCAAGCTGCGTAATAAGATTAAGAAAATGCTTGACAACTGTGACGTGTGTCAACGAGTAAAGGCATTTCGAAGGGCAAAATTAGCACCCGCACCATTTGAAGCACCAAATGAGCCATTTGCTGTTGTCCATGTTGATCACTTGCACATAGGAAGGAACATCATTCTTCCTAATGTGACCGAACTGCTAACAATAATTGACAGGTTCACTGGGTTATTGTTGACCGTACCAATAACTCATGCAAACTCTGAGCAATCAGTTCTAGGGTTTTTTAATCACTTTATAAGCCATTTCGGGATACCAAGGGTCTTGGTCAGCGATAATGGGACCCCGTTCAAGTCACGACTATGGGAAAGATGCATGGAAATCTTAGGAATCGAACATAGGACAATTCTACCCTATAATCCTCAATGCAACGGGAAAGTTGAAAGGGCACATCGTACGTTACTAACTATATTACGTGCACAAGAACATATTGACAAATGGCCAGTATATTTACCTTTTGCGGTTCTTGCCGTCAACTCTTACTTCAACTTGGAAACTAACACATCTCCTAGCATGAGGGCATTCGGAATACAGGTCAAAACACCAGGAATGCCAATTTTTGATGAAGCCCAGCCATTAAAACCACCACAGATAATGCCTGCTGGACCTGTAAGCATGAGCGGGAGCAAGTGGGAAGATGCAACATGGGCATACATAAAGACAATGCAACGGAAATATAAACTTGCACCATTACTTCATGGACCTTACCCGATCATTGCAAAGGGACCTCGAGAAATGACATTGCAAATTGGTTCGCAACTTCGCAAGGTTTCCTACCAATTACTGTTACCAGCCAAGCCAAAGGTCAAGCCTTTGTTATCAAAATTAACTACAGTAAAGGCTCGCTATTATGCTAAACCCTCAGCAAAAGGGGGGAGTAATGATTGACTAAAAGGGGGAGTGTAGCTTGATAATAAATCAAGCTAGTATCATGTTGTTATTTTTTTCGCCTTGTTAATTTTTGCCAATAATTGTGGTTTGTTAACCCCCAAATAGTCCGTGTTTTGCAGAAATTAAAATAAAACCAGTTACTGTTTTTAAACTATTAAGTGAGAACATAAAATAATTAAGTGAAGCAAGATGTCAACATCAGCGACTACTGTACAAGGACAAATGTCTGTGGGTCTTTCGGAACTAGCAAGTGGAAGTAGAAGGCCGAATGCTGCTATATGGCAAACAACGGAGTCAAAAGCGTTAGAGCTGCTGGCTCTGGCAAGACTCACACCTCATCTTGGCACGTTGAGAGAAATACGATGGGGGCAAATAACTAAGCAAATTTTTGATGAACACCCAGGAGTAAAAGATAGTGATAAACTGCGGTTGATCTTTAGCCGAGCTGTGGAAATTGGGAAAAAGGACATAATAATTAAAGCCGCGGTATTATTGGCAAAAGTTGTCAAATATGGGGAACATACAAGTAGTTTAAATGAATTCTGGGAGTGGGTAGATAATAAATATGGAAGGTCCCGTGAAAGACAGCAAGAACGATTAAGCACATTCACCAAAGAAAATACAATTGGGGCAAACATACATCCAGTAGATGCATTAGAAGAAGCGTTGTGGGAATATGATTTTCAATGGGAAGACATTGAAAGTGATGCAAAAATTCAAAATATACTATTGAGCGCTATCAGGCGTGACGTTAATTACGTGAAAGTAGAGGAATTAATGGAAAGAAATCCAGCGAATTGGAAGAGTTATCTAGACCAGGAATGGACTAAGCATGCTGCATCGGCATATCAAAGGCAGATGGGCTATACCCGGAATTGGGAACGAACAAATTTCAAGAATGGAGCCCGAGGAAGCAGGAGACCACTAAACCTTAAGTTTTAGGTAAATCAAGAAGCGAAAAGAGATATAAAAATACATATATAAGTTACACAAATAAAATGTAAGTGAATAAGGAAACGCTAGGGTTAAGCAAGGCCCTGGGGAGAGTTAAAGTAACGCTAAAGTTAAGCAAGTCCTTAGGGGAGTATATGGGCAAGCAAGGTTAGGCGAGGCCTTGGGGATATCCTGAAGACTAGCTAGGAAATCAAACATAATGTTCAAAATTAAAAATGTCAAAAGTACAAAGAGAAAAGGGAACCATGGTGGAAAAGACAGGAAAAATACTAAAATATTATAAGATAAAGGAGTAAGCGTAATATAATAGAGAATAGGGGAAACACGAATTAGCTACTCGTGAAACCATAAGACTAGAACGCTGCTGGACGGGGTAAAGTCTGACTATTCTCGATTGTGAACAAAATTGTTTATAAATATGGCCATAACAGTTAAAACGGTACGATAATTAGCGATAAAGAAGAATTTGTAATATGCGGTACAAAAAGGTGATAAGTGTTTTATATATATATAGACGTCAAGAGGAGGCGAAGAACCAAGAGCACCTGTGCTCATGGGAATGCCCAAGCAAGAAAAAGAAGACACAAGAACTTTAAAAGAACTATGGGCTGATTTTCGCTGGGAAAGTACAGCACCAGCACATGCTGATGTATATATACCACGCAATGAGACAGTGTTACAAACACGTTCGGGCCGAATGGTGCGAATGAATCAGTCTGATGATATGCTGTATTATAAATAAGCAACAGAGGTTGCATGTATTCATCATGTGAGAAAGAAATACGTTGTGTACAAGTGTACTATGTTATGAACTATTGTGAGCTAGATAAGTGTGAAAATTGAATAATATTGTCATTTGTTGTTTCGTCCTAGAAATCATGTGTTTTTTTCGTCATAGAATTCAGGTGTTTTGTTTTGTGACAAATTTAGGAAAAATATAAGGTGAAAATGATAGTAAGTTTAGTATTGTTGGTTGTGATTTTGGCGGGACCAGTGATTTTTGGAGCAACTGCGCAAGGATCACCTACCGAGACTTTTTATGCGGGTTTAATCAATACTTTCTATGGAACTAACCATACTGGTCGACCTTTGGAATGTGGTCGTGATTGGACATATTATCATTATTTGGCTACGCAATTGTTAATCCAGATTATTCTAACCGTGGGCCATATAATACTGTCAGTAACGTTCTTCGTGAAGTTATGGCGACGTAGTAGAAAAACGCTACATTTATGAATAAGATTGGATGCGATCAGTCAGTGACAAATGTCTGACAAACTGTGTCGTACAGCGATGGAAAAGTGAAATATTTTTGAGTGAATTTAAACGCAATACGAATATGTCAAAGTGTAAATAAGCGTAAAAATTGTGTTCTAGGAAAATTAGGGTTAAGATAGGATAATGGCATTGAATGTGGTGACTGTACCTGCGGAAGTACAAGAGAAGAGTGCCAAGATAGCAAGCTATTATGAAAACGAAGACTGCAAGAAGTTACTATTCCGACTAATAAATAATCTACAGTATGAGCAAACAGGAAGAGCCATAATGGATAGTATAATAATGACTGATTTCTCAGCAAGAAAGTTTTTTGACCTTGTAACGTCAGCATGGGATGATGAAGACAAACCTCTATCATTGTACAAAACAAAGCAAATCACGGATATATCGCGACCAGTTCACGAGCTACAACAAAATGGGTTTGTTGGTCTTCAGGACAAACTAATGTGTATGGGTTGTGGAGGAATAGTTCTGGAGATTCCAGATCATTGCACTATGGCCAACGTACACGCGTGGCTAAATCCGGTCTGTCCAGCATTTTTAGAAGAACCCGATGTAACGCAAGGCATGGAGTTAGTAGAATGGCCTGAATTGGACCATCCAGTGGTAAAAGAAAGGTTACGCAAGTTGGAAGAAAGTTCTTTCCACATGTATAGCAAAGACCACTGGAAAATAGAAAAGCGTAGAAAGACGTGGGAAGATAATCAAGATGTGATGCCCAGTGCAACCACAGATAACGAAAAAGAGGAGTTAACAGAAGCAGGGTGGTATGTGGAACCACATGAAACGATTCGGACCGTGCGTTGTTTTTGTTGTGGAATAGAAGTTCGACATATGAAGAAAGACGAATGCCCAATGATGACTCATCTTTTGGCTTCACCGGCATGTCCTTATATGCATGCAATTCTGGATGAAGAAGATGTAAAAGCAATATTTGCTGGTCATACACAGGAGGTGTGTGTGAATCATTCAGGAAGTCCGGCAGTAGAACAATATTTCCAGAAAATATGGTTTCAACCTCATATTGTTAGTTATGAGAGGTTGAATTGGAACCAGCGGTCTACCTATCTCCAAAAGGAAACAGACAAAGAAAAGATGCAACTAGTAGCTGAATGGTTAATAGAGCAGAGGTTGAGAGGTTATAACGAGCCCGTACCTCCAAAGAAACAAAAGATGACAGTCACTCGAAAACATCTTATGCGACAATATCTGTGGCAGACACGTATGACAGATATAAATACAAGGGCAAGCATGTCCCAGGAGAAGATTGCTAAGCGATACATATACACCCCCAATTGGAAACGCAAAGAAAGGCATCAACGTCGATGGGGTGCAGGCACTACGTTTAATCGTGGTGCACCACTAATCGAAGGAGATTGGTTGATCATGCAACAATAAAAGGAATACTATTTGTATTGCAGCATTAGGAAAACAGATAAACAGTGAATAACTAATAATGGATGTAGAACAAACTGTATTTGAAGAAGAAATGAGTAAAGCAATCAGCCAAGGACAGCTTGAAGATGAAGAAAAAGAATTAGAACTGGAAAATAAAAAACCAGATCAAGGAGAATTAAGTGAAATGGCTGTGGAAAAGACGGACCTTCTGTCTGAACCACTACACGTTGATCCCGTGGTTACCCCAGCTAATGGAATAATTGACCAAAGACGAAAATATGTATCTCAGTTCGAACTGGTCCTACATGGGCGAGGAATATTATTGTGTGAAACTTATTAAGAGCAAAAATGCATTTGGATAGTACATAAGGGATGTTTTAAAATGTATATACCTGAACGTCAAATGCATGCTCGAAGCAATGAATGGTATGTATACCCAGGAGCACGAATATTTGCAGGCGCACATGCATTGTGCATGAATTTGGAATTGAATCCGAAATTACAAGCAGTCTTTTCACCTAAAGATATAAAATTGGAGGAAAATTATTTGCATATAAAATACAGAAAGCAACGACAAAAAGGGGTTGTATGACCTGCAGGAATGCTGCTGGGATATTTGTACCTAAATGAACCATGGATGGAACGACCTACTAATTATATAACTACTAATCCTACGTATTCTATTAAGTATGCCCGATAAAAACTACTGTATGACGTGCCATATTGTCATAATACTTAAAAGTGTACAGTCATCGCAATTTGAGCACTTTTATGTTGACAGACGCTGAAAAATATTGGACTTATCTGGATCTCCGCACAAACTCTTTTCCCACCCCTGTCATGCAATCTTTTTGGAGAGTGATTCTTACAAAGAGCATTCAAATAAGCAAGCTGCAAGAGATGGTTGATGAAAATG
>Ga0210059_1001631_pt1 | contig 34206 bp, 19 predicted proteins | sample Ectturendosymbi2_FD_188042 | JGI IMG/M metagenome (GOLD analysis project Ga0210059, IMG submission 188042) | Ecteinascidia turbinata endosymbiont from Florida, USA - Sample 2 (SPAdes) (version 2) | ecosystem: Host-associated > Tunicates > Ascidians > Unclassified | place: Key West, Florida... | reverse complement strand
AGCTTCGAGCTGCACCCCGTGGCAAGGTAAATATAAAAACTGGGCCCCATTTACTTGATATTTTGATATTTAGTATTCTTTACTTGCTGTTTTTTGCGTTTTTCGGGGTGTATTCGTTTTTTTTTTAATCTAGTATGGACATCCACGACATCCAGAAATTCACCACCATTTCTAAATTTTATTCTGAGTTTTGGCTAGTGGGCCCTTCTACGGTGACCAGTGGGCCCCCTTCAGGTAATCTTTGTCCCCCTGGCTCAAACCTCTTGTTATGCCACTGGATCCAAGTCGGTAGTTGTTGCTTGTTTAATTTAGTTGCTGCTGTTTTTAACAGATTTTCTGATGATAACCTAGTAACGGTTATGGACAAAAACAAATATCTTCCAGATAGAATATATAACATGGATGAAACACGTATTACAGCTATTCAACACTACCGGCCATTTGTGATGATAGCAGTGACGATGACTTGCCAAATGTTGAAACATCAGAGGGAGATTGTGTGCTTGTAAGCTTCACTGGCAAGAAAAATTCTTTTTTATGCTGGACGTATTGAGAATATAGATGACATAACTGGGGAACGCGAAGGAAAGGTTTTGAAAAGAGGAAGGAATTATCCTATAAGCGTAGCCAAAGGGGGCCCACGGGGCCATTACCCCGAAGATTTTAACATATCTAGTCATTTTGTGCTTTGAGAAACGGGATCCCAAACAAAAATACTGTTGCTCGCCTAAAGTCAAGCATTTTGTCCCCCTCAAAATTTTGTGCTGGCTACGCCACTGAATGATCCTTCAACAGAAAGACCAGAAGTCAATTTCAAGTTTGTTGACAAGTGCTCTTTTCCGAAACGTGACATTGTAAAATACTTCCGCTTCTAAACGTCGCTGGAATAACAAAAGAAATATGTATTTTCAACGGATTTCAAAAAACAGTTAAATTTACTCAAGTGAAAGTACTCCGCCACTTCTTCATGCATCAGTGGTTAGCTGTGTTTACAACGGACTTATATATTTTTAAATAAGTTCACTCATGTGTAAATTTTCCGCCATTTCGTTCTGCAGCAGTTCGTCTTTGTTGCGGATCTTCATTTCGGTTCCACTTTCTCCACTACCTGGTTCAACTTACCTCACGCGTCGGGTAAGCTGAACCACAAAAGTGATATTTTTCGTTTTGAATTCATGCAAAGAATATAAAAGGATATATCAAACAATCTGCGTGCAAATGTCATAAAAGGATTCAACCACCAAATGCCCCAATTTCAGGTTTATAGTGCCTACACCAAAGCGGCCATGGCAAAAAATATAAAAAGGGTTCAACATACCCCGTTCTCTCCTAAATATTAAGTTGATTGGTCTAAAACATTTTGTGCCTGTTGTCGTTTTCAGCTCAAGAAAGAAACCTGATGATTGATGGGAAAAGATTTTCCAGATGTCAGCAATGCAGCATATTCTGTTTTAACAAACTTGCGAATTATATAAAGCTTTTGAGCAGGCCCGTAACAAGGGTTAGCGCAGGGGTGGAAAAACCCACCCTAGACAATTTTTCGCCCCCCCTGGAAAAATGTGTTGAGCATAGTTGAAAACTATTGGATATAGTTTAAAAATTTGGGCCTCTCTCAGAAGACTCTTCGCCACCCCTGGTGTACCAAGCTGGTTACGGGCCTGTTTTTGAGCGATAAAGTATATAACTAAATGATTTCAAGCAAAGCTGTTAACTCCAACGCATAAATTTTGAATCTGTTTATTTTCAAATCTAGAGATACTTTTTGTGAACCTAGTGATTTTTGCAAAAAAGCCTGTGGCAGCACTGTTTCGTCTAAATAAATAGACGTTTATTGTCTACGGACGAAGGTAAGGAATAACACTATGCACGCGTAATTGGAAGGAGCCCAGCCCAGCAGGTAGACTAAGTTTGCAGGTCACGATGAAGGCTGCAAGCATTCATGTCGTGCAAGTCTCAAACAGAGCCGGTTTTAAGCGTTTTGACAAATTTCATCTAAACAGGTCCCGCACCATGAGGTGGCCCCGCTGAAGTGACGACCGAGTTATTCTAAGACTAAGAGAAGTAAACAACCAGTGAAAGGGGAAGTGAAAAATGAAATATTCTTGAATTTATTATTGCATTCTACTATATGCAGCATTTGCAGGCTACTTTGTTGTAGTAAAAGACGGGATATTATACGAAATGTAAACATACATAAATGTTTACACCTGTAAAGTAGGTTTCCTTCCATCACTTAAGATATTTTGTGGTTTTTGTTGAATCAATGAAACTTTTTGTGTGTGCTTTTTGTTTGATCCCCTGTGATAAGTAAACAAGAATGAGTAAACAGAATGAGTATACGATCTAAGTGTAGCATGAGTGAACCAGAGTGAAATCCCTAGAATGACAAAACAAGCTAAATAGTGTGGCTTACCGCAGACTGAAGGCCAACTGGGAAGAAACTTTAACGAAATAATACCTGACCCATCGATGCACATATAAAAAAGGCAGAAAAGATCGGAAGAGCAAATAATCAGAAAGGTGGTGAACAAGCAAAAAAAGCAAGACCCATAATCGAGAATGAAAAACAAGACCCATTTCAGTGTGTGTTTGATTTTGATATTCACAATCTTTTAATATTCCTTATATATTTACTAAACGCGGAATTGATTTTCTTTCATTTTGAATTGTTGTAAGGAAATTTAGGGCGCAGAAAGGGTGGCAGTTTGTGGTTGGCACCGGGGGAAACCGTAGCCTCGCTACGCCACCGATCACATGCCTAAAGTTCACTCGTGTCAACGAAACGTAAAAACGCAGCTATTGATAATTCTAGGTAGCCCCTGAATTACTGCTAATTTTCATGTGACTTCGCAAACCACACAAAATGACTTCGCGAGCCACCGTTTGGGCAGCCTTGATTTAAATGGTCCACATGACGTGCAGCTGAAAATCTGCTTTTGCAAGCAAAAATCCACGATTGCACTCGCCTGCCCTCAACACACTAGATAAGGCAGGAATGGAAGCATATGACGAATCTCAGATTTCTTCTTTTCGTTCAATCAAACAGGCATACAGTAAACATCATTTGGTATTAGTTGGGCATTGCATGGGAAAAGAACGGAAATTGTACGAAAGAAGTTAAGCCGAGTTTTTTTCCCAACCATGCCTATATTGTCCCAAAATTATGGGTAACTGCACGTCGCATATAATTGCGTATCCATTTTTCTGATTACACATTCGTTGTTGCGTCGTTTAACAAGTATTTTACGGTCAATGTAGCAGGCAACTGCCCTCCCCAAACGGCTGTGGTACCCCGCTGAAATGGCGCCCCTCTGATAAAAATGCGCTCCTTTTTGGTGCCTATCGAAATGGAAACAGAGATAAAAAATACTCTAAACCAGTGGTGGTCAAACCTGCTCTATGTATGAGCCGCATATCGTGAAACTCAGGTTACAAAGAGCCGCAACGTAAAAATATAAAATCACGAATTTATTTGCAATTTACGCTTCTGTGACATGATAATTCCTTGTTGGAACGACTTGCAAAAGTAATACTGTACGGCACGTTGGCTACTACAGTACCATTTTACAATATTTCTACACTTTGCAGCAGAAATAAATCACAAAAAAAAACAAATATTTAAATTTTCGGAAAGCTCAAAGAGCCGCATGCAAAGGTTCGAAGAGTCGGATGCGCCTCGCGAGCCGCAGTTTGGCCACCCCTGCTCTAAACTTGTTTTACACTTCGTTGAAATTCAAGATTTATGTGACGGACTTTGACCCAGCCACTTACTGATTAGAATAAACATTGCCATTGTTTCGAAATAATACTCCTGTTCCCTGATTTCTTTTCCGTGTGAGAACTGCTCTGCAATCACAAACGCGTTCTCATTCGCGAGCATAGTTCTGGACTTGTCGGTGGGCTGTGCAAAATAGGTCTGTTTTTGTTACAACTTCATTTTTAATGTTTGGTGGCAGGTTTGAGAGGAAAAGCAGTGGTGAAGATAGGAATGCAATAAATATGGAAAATCAATAACTGACGCAAGATTTTAGAAGCCTGCAAGCGAAAAAACATTTTCAGATCTGCTACCAGTGCAATCCGTGAGTCCGCAGTTCGTCTGCATATTAGTTCTGCAGGGTAAGTGGAGGAGTTCCTTGTCAGAACTAATGCCCCTGATCGAACCATATTGCATCGTGTGAAAAGCTATAGCAACATTTTGTACGTTACCAAACAACTTGCCGATTTCTGACAAAATGGATCGAGCGTACCTGGTTTTTTCCGTCATAGACCGAATTTTTTTTAAATGACCGAAAAAATTAAGTCAATTCGGTCAAAATGTCTTAGCGAGAAAAAAACTGGAGCTTGCACCAGTAGCTCAAGGAATTATGACTTATCAATGCAATTCTGCAACACCTCACTCCGTCGATGGGGACAGCGCAGCGTAGCATTGCATCGCTACGTGGTAGCCCGACGCTCCTCAACAAACCATGGTACTCAGCAGTCACCTCTAACTCAGAAACGTCGGCATAGTACCGACAATCTATAGGTTGGTGGAATGAATGATCGGCTGTGCGCGGTTATGACAATTTCTGCTCAACAGTTCAATATTTGTAGTTTAAAATATGAGAGGGAGTACGGCGCCTTTCGCCCCCTGGTTACGCGCCTTGCAACAGTGATGGCTATATGGTTTTGCCCTGATCCTTTTGTTGCAAGTGCAAACCCGTAGTCAGCTCACACCGGCCACGAAAAGGCATATTTGGCGTGGTTAGTGAAATCTGCAACCAACAGCGAAATGCGTAGCTTATTGGCTAGCTAGATCATTCCGCGTTAATCACATAAATTTCAGCAGAAAAACAAGGCAAATTTTTATTTTTTCACTGGCATCTGTCGTGTTGGCTGGGATTCATGGTTTTAAATTGGTTATAGGTTGATTCTCACTTGTGTTTGCTAGCTTGGGTAGAAGCAGACCCATCGCCGGATTAAGGGGCGATGGGTTGACTGTAAACTAATTTGAGGGGTTCATAGGAGCATACACATGAGTGGAAATTGACTTTATCAGGGAGACTAAAAATTGAGTTTTGAGGTATTCACTGTGAGTTTGATGGTCTCAGCCTGCCTGCCCCTACTTCTTTTGAACAGTGTCACACCTTTTCTTCATAATCTGAACTAGTGAGATTAATGTTTTGTCTTCATATCAGCAATTCAATGCCCAAATATCTGAAGCAGTATTAAACTCTTGATCGAAATTCCACTTACATTTTTAGTGGCGATAAATGTATTTTAGGGTAGTATGCTTTCAGGCTCGATGTGAACATATGCGATTGTGAGATCATTTTTCACGATAGCCAGCAGAGGTACCTGAAATGGGAGTTAATGTCATAGCAAATTCCTTTCATTTATTTTTTGTTTTTGAATTGTTTTTCAGTAATAAATATGCTTTCCATGTGCATGTAACTGTAATCGTCATTTCGCTTTTTATTACGCTCCTAACATGGAACTTGAGTTGTCACTTCCTAGTGTAAGAAGAACCATTATGCGTCTAAGCAATTAGGAATACGTTTCATACATTGTGTTTTTCTGATATGCAGATATCCAAAACAAGGTCAAACACTAGCGCGCAGCATGCCTTAGGGCACATGGTACTCAACTCTTGGACCACGAACCGGTACTGCGCCGAGAAATTACAAAATGTATGCTGGTGGTGACACCACTCGCTTTCTGGGCATGTGAAGCGTCGATTCTTCCTATGGAAACACTTGCGTGAGTGCTCCCGGGCAGCGGTAAAATTGTCAGGCGTTGACCGGTCCGCGGTTACAAAGGATTGGGGACCACTGCTTTAATGTATAACTTTCAAACACCTCTTGTAGATATAAAAGATTGTGTGGGACACCCACAGCGTTCTCAGTTATGTGTTGCTTGTCAAAAATGTGACCCATCTTTTTGGACTGCTTTAAACTTTTTGTGAATGAATGATACAATGCGATTTTAAGTTGTGGTGTTTCCCTGAAAGATCACATAGTTCCACCAACAAAAAAAAGCCATTTTTTTGGCCTACAAAAGGTGACAACTTTTGTGTGATACCCACCGATTGTCACAGAGAAGCTGGGGTATTTAAACAAGTGAAGACTTTTTGGCGTCCCCTCTTTACTGCCCCCCCCCCCATACGCCTGGTCTGAATCCGCCACTGCAATGAAGTGGGTATTTTAGGCAAAAGCGAAGCTTAAAAATGGTTACACACACAATGAGGAAAACGCAAAACCAAGGTGTAAATACCTTAATCCTCCCATTTGTTTGTATTCATTTCGGACAAAAATTTGCATATCTTCTTCTCTTTTGGAAAGAGGTTTTCGAGTGATGCAGGACACCATTTCACGAAAGCTGTTCAAAAACACCCACTACAAGTAAAATATTGAAAACTAGAAAGAATAGTAGCAAATAATTAAAGGAAACCTGAAAGTCATCAATATTTGCAGCGGTCTCGTAGAATTTCTGTCGTTGGTCTGCTTCCATATACTGTGCAAATGATCTACTTTATATTGAACAAGCTATATTTGTCATCAACAAAACATTTATAAGTTTACTAATTTTGAATAGAGATTAACAGCACACAACTGTGGTCGCAATCTATGAATATAAACAGCTTGCTTCGCAAAAATTGCGTTCAAAATTGGGTTTAAAGATATTTTATAACATGGATCGGCTGTAAAATCAACGCATTCACTATAATGTGTTTTATTTTTAGGTTTCTAGGGACACTGGCAGACTGTTTACTTTAGAAATGTAAATAAGATAGCCCCTTATCACCAATAAACTACACTGCTACACCTTTGTTGACTAAGTACTGCCGTGGTAGCCTTAAGAAGTTCAGATGAAGAACCTGGTGAGGCATAAATAGAAGTTCTGATTTTGACATACATACACGTTGAAGGACGATGCACTGACTAGAGAAATCATTTACAACTATGCTTCACAGACGTTTCTCTCAGTTGGGGCAGTTTTCGTAGTTTTTATTTGTATTGTAGGTAGTTGGGAGTTGTCCTTTTGGCATTTGTCCGGTTAGCAGTTGTCCTGTTGGCAATTGTCCTAGTTGTTCGCTGGCAGTTGTCCAGCTGGCAATTGTCCTGACACCACGCAAGGGAAATGCTTAATCAAGACGAAACAGGCTTCGCCACCTTCAGCCCAATTGCGTTCGTCAGAAATTTCCTAGCTGTGCAGTGCAAGCCGTGGCTGGTCGAACATTGCTGGTGTGACTCACTCAAAACGGCTGCTTGAAATCAGCCCTTCCACTATTGGCGCTAGTTTTAATTTTTTAGTTTCGAAGGAAACAGCATAATGGTCAAAGCGTTTTTTTCAAAGTAAAATTGAAGTGATTTTCTAAACCTTGCTTTAGTTTTTCATTTCTCCCGTAATCTTTTGCTTGAATTTTACAGGACTGAAGATGCCTAGTCAACGCGAAATCGATTTCCTAGTAAAACATTTTACAGGCAGGTTTACCTGCTTTCAGCCTGGTGGAGAATTGTCACTACAATGTGGATATGTTCGGCAGAATCACCGTAAAGCTATGAAAGCAGAGCACGGCAAGTTGATTCCTTGACAACTCAACATCAACTCTACGTGCGAGAAATCACTTCGCGTGAAAATTGAGAATGTTACAAAGTCGTAATATAAGAAATAATAATATGCAACAACGAATGATTTAAATGAAATCACAATGAAATGTTTGAAGAAAAAAGGTATTCCTCGCTGATGATAAAAACATTTGTTTTTCGAAACTTTCAAAAGCACCTCGTTTAAATAATTAATTGTTTTACAGAAACGCTGATTTTCCAAAACCAAACGTTCAATGTGAAGCGAGGCTTAAAACCTGAACTTCAACGATTGCGAGTTCCAAACTTTAGGTTGAAGAAGAAACTTTTAATTCACCCTAAAGCTTTATTCGCTCTTCCTTTTTTTGACACGAGCTTTTCGAATTTTTTGTTAAACATGAAATTGCCTTCATCAGTTATAAATTGATTTCGTTTCTTCTCAAGCAAGTATTATAATTCATAAACCAATTTTTTATAAAAATATGGCTCGCTTTAAGTTTGCTGAATAGGTTTAATGTTTCAGTGTTTGCCTCATTGAAAAATGAAGACATTTAAAGGCAATCAAATATGTTTATTACGATGCAAACAATATACTGTAAAAGGGAAAAAAATTTGTGCTTGCTTTTTGAATATCGATTGCTGTATTACAGTTTCCTCTAAAATGTAGGTGTTCGTCAGCATTAATGCAGGTCGTCCATTCTGTGAAAACATTCAAAAAATATTATCATAGCAGAGATGAATCCCGGGAGGACCTTCGGTGCAGTTGCCCCAAAAAACGCCCCTGAAGTGGGTCTCTTCCAAAATGCATCTCTTAAAAAGCGATCACGTCTTTATTTGGTTCTTTTAATTTCTCTTTATTTTGCGACGATACTTTCCCGACTGTCTTCCTCACATAACAGCTTTAGATCCGAACGTACATCCTAAACACTGGCATTTTTTCAGCGTGCATTTCAAATAAAACATCTTTGTCTATTTATTTCAAAACTTCAAACACGCTAATACCTAATGCATTTTACCAGTCTCGTTTATACCCTATAGGCTATAGAGTTTTTCCGCACTGAGATAACAGAGTGCTGTAATCTCAGACTCACTTTTTGTTTTCTCAAAGTAGAGATTGGGTGCAAACACTCACGACTCTCTGCGTTGCTTAGTCAGTAAAGATTTTCTCATATTCCTTGTGCATTGTAACTCTGATATGCAATATCGCCTTGTGTCTTTGATAAATAATGAAAACTCAATGTTATATTCTATCATCTCAACAACTTGATACAAATTTTCAGATAATCAGTAACAAATGTTTTTATGTGGAATTGATCATCTGATGCCGTTACTTACTTGATGCCAAAGTAGAAAGTTGATAACCACAAATACGCAAAGAGAAACAAAACGAATTGATGAGGAAAGCCATATCCTAACCAAGTAGTGTATGTAATTTCAACTGAAGCATTTGGAAAAAGGCTGAAATAAAAAAGATTGTTAACATTCTTGCATTTTCCAATGAAAGTGACCGTTTAAAAATGTCGATGCATATACTCCTTTAAGTCATAATTATACTTTTACTCTTTGAAATAAGGTATTTATGGGTTAAATGGTTTGAAAACACAAGAAAAATCTTTGAAACATATTGTGGTTCTAGCTCAATATTTTTGCACTTGTGCCACATGCACCTGGATTATTTTATTGCAGGATTCAACTCAAATATATGTTTTGAACCACGCAATAATTTTATCCCACTCTGGTAACCAAATATCTAAATGTATTTATGTTACTTGCCAAGATTATTAAAAATTATTCCAAATGTTTTAGTAGCACAGGCGAATTTTTCAGCACCTCAGCAATTATTCTCAAGCTTCTTCTGACCCGAAAATGAAATTTTTTGTATTTTGCATTTAGAACTATTTTTTGATTGCAAACATTTTTGCACCCCAAAATGTGGGAGTTACGCATAATAAAAATACCAAAAAGGCAGGCGAATGAAGAAAAACCTACAGTAATCTTTACTTGCGGTCGGCTGAGAACCAAAGTTGTATTCTACATGTGGTTCTACATACAAAAGTAGTACATCAAGTTGAGACATGAAAATGTATCATTCTTTCAGTATTATTTTGTACTGTTTATGCCCACAAGTTTCCCATAGCCAAAATAGCAAAATTTCTTTTACACTCTTCTGCCAAGATGTCAAGCTTGTTTATACAAAAATGGTATTGCAGACCTCGCCCATAGCGTTTATTTTCACATCTCAAGTATGCACTGGTATTTTTGCAGTAACTCTTCCTTTTTACTCAAAAACTATACAGAATATGTATATTTCGACAGGACTGCTCGACAGACAAAAATAGCTATTGAATGAATCAGCTTAATAAGTTCATTTTGAGTCTTTTCAAAATATACTTGAAAACTGAATTACGCATATTGTCAAACGATACCAGATTGGGATTGTTTCACTGAAAGAAAAGTTGTTTGATTCCGCGTTGAAATCAAGGACAGCAAAATTACGAAAATCAGTTGTGTCTAGGAAGCATAGGCTTAGCCAGGGGAGAGCCAAGAGGGCCATGCTCCCCGAAATTTCTTCCACTACTTGTAGTTTTGTGCTTTGTGAGGTGGTGTCCCAAACAAAATACTGTCGCTCGCTCAAAGTCAACGTATTTTCCCCCAAAATAATTTGCCTGGCGACGCCAGTGCCAGGATGTCATTTTTTTCCTGCTTACTGAATGAACAGTAACTAAACACAACAAACGTGAGCTACTAAAATAATTATTCTTTGAGCCTGATGTGTAATCATAAACAAAGCTTGTAAAGCATAAAAACCTTTTCTTGACGAATGACCTCTCCTAATTTAGAATACAACAGGCAAAACATTCCTGCGAAGAAGGAGACAGCACCAAACCTTAGAAACTTAAACAACTAATTTTCCCAAAAACGTGTCGTCAACTTTCAAACTGTTTTGCTCTCTTGCTGTGTCATCTAAAAAATATATGTTACTAACAGTTTAAAGAGGACACGTCCTTCTTCACCCTTATCAGGGCTACACAACTGCGCAGAAACAAATCACTTGCCCGAAAGTCTGAGTAACAAACATGCGATCCATAAAACCCTATGACTAGCACGTACGCCTTATACCTCAAAGAAGAAAGGGTGAAAACTGTATTGATGTTGATTTGGACGCAAAACGTAACTTGAGAAATTTGAAGCCTGCAATTTGAAACCACAACACTAAGATAAAACTGCAAGAAAATCGCCAATTAATGTGCCTGATTTTCAAAACTTTTGCTTTGATTTAAGATTGTTATTTGCCTGAAGCTTAGTGTCTCTTCGCAAATCCGATGGTTCACGGTGATGATGAATGACTCTGGGTTGGAACTTGAATACAGTACGGATAACGTTAGACACGAAATAATCTGCTGTGAGTGCAAGTTCTAATTCCTGATTAAGACCTTACAAAGCGCATGGAAAGCACGTAAACATAAGCATTCATCCACACATACATTGAGCCACTTACATGGGAAACTGACCAGAAAAAATTAATACGGGTCCACTTCCGAGTAATGAAGCCGGTCCGCCTATTGAACATGCGTAAGCTATGCAGATAGTCAAGCCTTTAGTGATGTTTTGTTTGTGGACATTCGAGGTTTCTGATATCGTATTGTCGACATTCTGCTTGAAACAAGAGGTACTAAGATTGTATGGCGCAAACTCCTGAATGTGTCAGCAACCTTGTCAAAACTGTGCAGTGCCACTTCGTGTATTGTTGTCAGCGATTATATAAAGCACAAAGTATCGTTGAACCAACACATAAAAATACTAAAAACAAGAAAAATGGGTATGCAGTAACTAAACAAAACAATAACCAGAGTTTTCTGTGAGATTAATCAACAGGAAAACAACATGCAAGCAGTAGTACAAATCTAAACATATCTTGCTTCCAGCAGTTTGATTTGTTTTTGCTATTCAGATTGTACAATATAATGTATCTTGGTGCATATAACATGCAGGTTGTTGCTATTTACACTTTTTAATGTAGGCTGGAAAATGCATTCAAACCGAAAAATCTTAGTAAATGCGCGAACTATTCGTATGTGAAATGAAATGGAAAAATTTCTTTTACGTTCACAGGAATCAGCCACTGCCTTGACCTCAAATCAACGATCGTTTGTGGTTCACCTGTCCAACGCAGACCTTCAATATGTTCATATAAATATCAGGCTTATTAAATATATATGAAAATTAAGCTTGATCTTCTCAAAATGCAATAGTGGCCCTAGTGACTGCTTACCGTATGTTACAACCAAATCCTAATTCTCAAGTGTAATTAGAAATTTACTATTGCGTACATAGAAAACCCAAATAACCGCTGCGCAGTTGCTCTATTCATATAATTATCATTCGTTATCAATAACAACTTCGTTTCAAGTGAACGATGCATCCCAAATAACCACAGCTTCTGTTCAGGTTCCCTCGCTGATACTGCATATTCTTTACAAAAGACAGCAGAACAACCTTTGTTGTTATTTTTTGTTATATCTCTTTTGTGCATGAACACTACTGATGTGTTAGCGCCGTCTCGCTCCAACTACGTATATGGTTTTATGTTTTCGTTGGGGGCGTGAGTGAGATAACTTATACGACTTTAAAATTCCATTGTTATTACAATAGTCATCTTTCTAGGCTGAAATGATTTATCCCGAAACTGATTTACATAATTATTATTATATTTTTGTTGTGTTGTCAATTCTGATACCGCATTGCTTTGCATCATAGTGAAAAGTGTACCCCATATGACCTTCGTTGTTAGTGTGGTTTCCTTTGAGGTCAAGCTTTACAATTTATACGTTGTTGTTTGTTAATCGTTTTAATAACTTCATCTTGTAGTTTTTATAGCTTCCTGCCGTATACTGCCACTTCGGTGCATTTATAACATCTAATGAATCGATTTATCTTTGAAACGATCACCAGATCGTTGCACCAAAATATCTTGTTACTAGCTGTTCTCCGTGTCTTTCCACTGTGCAATCGTTTTTGCAAATAGTTGTCCCTGCCTGTGTAAATACTAACCACCAATGCAGTAGCTCTTGCAGATGAGCAAGTCTTCTGTACGAAATGTACTAACTAAAGAATGCAAATCGGCATGAAGTATGAACGAAAACTGCTTGTTGTTGAAGTAATCTTCTTATTAAAAGGTCAGGTGTGATGAGTGGCATTTTGATGTTTGGTGCTACAGTAGGAAGACTTTATATTCGTCATTTACTTATCATACAGTTTGAGTTTGTCTCAACTTCAAAGCGCATGTGGCTAAAGTTAGTACTCAAACACATTCGTTTGTGTTCAATCTCAAAAAAACTTAGTAGGCACATTTGAAGAGCTTACAGATTCACTGTTGCCACTGACACTTCAACACAACTTACATGCATGAACACCAAAGGATATCGACTAAAAAGGAACACTGCAAATCTTGGAGGGGTAGTCATAGCCATCATCCTTACACCAATTACATATATGGGTGTGAAATGAAAGTCTCTTACAGTAGATATGTCAGACATAAGAACAGATAACGTTGGTAGGCTTCTCCATAAGACAACTTTAGTTTGTCCGAAGCAGAAAGATGTTTAGTTTGTCCCGTCTCGTATCATCGCATAAAACGTTTCGACTATCTCATTGATTTTTTATGAAACTAGTAATAGACAACACATTTATATCTTGTGCATATCTAATGTCTGGCCTCTACAGAAACGTGGCTAAAGCACTTCAGCACAACAATTAGGGGATCAATAAAAATTGGGTGACATATCTTTTAGTTTTCCCCTGCAAAGTGGGGCTTCGCTTTCACCACATCATGGCTCCGAGTCTATGCAATTATATGTAATAGAGACTGTGCTGTGAATATATAATAAATTTGTTCATCCTAAGAAGATTCTGTACATACTTCGTTAAAATCGCTTACTGTACGATGGAAAAAAATAATGTCCATTGTCTCAATCCATGGGACAATTGCCGTCGTATTCTCATGGGACTACAATGCCTACGAACGAAACTGCCAATGGGGTTTTTAAAAAACATTTTTTTGCGCTGAAAATCAAAACAAATTGCAAGGACAAGCGTAACAGCACATTGAAGTTGACACACGCTGTATATATTTATTAACATAATAGCTTGATTAAAACTCTATCCGCAATACTTTCATTCAAGAAGCATCTCTTACTTTGTTTTCTATCTGGTCCTCAAGCTGGGAACTGCTATCTAGTTCTTCCGATGATTCGTAGGAAGGGTTAATGGAAAATGAAGTGCATTTCACACCTTTTTCCTCCATTTCTTTGTCAACAACTTCTTCATCTTTTGATTTTGTGCTGTTTTCTTGTTTAAAGATTTCGTCCAAAACGCCTTGTGCAATGGGTAGTAACATGGCGGTGGCGGCAATGTTGTTAATAAACATAGAAAGCAGGAAAGCGGTCACCATGAAGCCCAGCATCAAGCTGCACATATAACATTCATTCATGATTTTTAAGAATTCTAATTATAATTCAGTTCATTTACACAAAATTATAGTTCCGATTTTTCTATAATTCGGGGCTAAACATACTTTAGCTCACTAACTTAAAATAAGGTTTACAAGTTCCTTACACACAGGTTAACATGGCGCTGTGCCACTTGCATCTGGAAGTTTCAATATGGCAAAATTCGCAAAACTGGGGCTGTTATGGAACTTCCTCTTAATTTGCGGTTCAGAGTTCGTACATCACAACCGGAATCATGAAACTTTTTTTCCTACGGAGGCAGAGTTTCATTTTTCCGTGGCTCTGTTTCCAGTGCTACAGGAGCGAAGGCTTAAATTTTATATTTTGAAATAAATTTAAGGATTTATTTGAAAAGTGAGGAAAACACGATGAAGTTCAACCTGGAAGCAGCATACTGGACAAGAAAATGCGAATAAGTTTCTGTAAAGTCTAGAACTTTTCGGAAACCATACTGAGTCGTTCTTTGATACATTCGAAATTGACAGAGGATGGGCAAGTGCATCTAGATTTGGAAAAGACCCGGATTTTAATATGTACGTGTCGTTCTACCTACAATTTTTAGTATTTCAACCAGATAGTTCAACCTAAAACACCAAATCAACATTAATATGATCGAACAGCATTCGGTAAAATCTGCACAAAAACAAGAACTAATTGAACTCACAAGCGTGGTTTTGAACCAACAAACATTACAATGAGCAGTGAAAATCTTCTATGCAGGTTAGAAGCTTCCACTGCATAAGCAATCACAGATCCATTAATAAATAACCAGATAATGTTGCTCATGTAGGTCTTGCTCACGTCTTTGGCTGTCATAATTCCCATAACAGGAAACAGGAACAGAGGCAAAAGTGATGTTACAGCGAGCGGAAACACTTCGGTTGTCCAAAAAAGAGCCATCACAATGATCACGTAGCCACATGCTGCCTCCTGGAAAACATAGCATTTTATTGTAACTCAACTAGATCGTTGCAAATTATCTGAAATGAATTTGCACAGGACGCTACATTCAAAAATTTTAACAAACGAAGTTATTATTGAAGAAATACCTCCGTATAGACCTATATATTGCTGGTGCTGTAGGTCATCGATATGGAAAAATAAGAAATGACAGTAGTTAAATCAAGTACACTTATCTTGAGTTAAATCATTTCATTTTCACACCCGACATTCTTATGGGTATGGTTCATTGTGGCACCAGGAAAGCTCAAAATACCTCACACTTTCCGCATTTTTTGAGAGTTCTTCTGGCTCCACGCGAAAATGGAACCAAGCAAGATCGGAGATGTAATCACGCCACCGTGTCATTGGTTGACTTCTGGTCAGCAGTCCCTTCGGTGTAGCCAGATGGACTTGTCTCGCCGACCTTTATTGAGGTTTTCTGGTAATGTGGCCGAGCCATCGTAGCTAAGATCTCTTTTTGCGGTGGAGAAGTGGCTCAACATTCAGGATTGTATGAAATTTATAATTGTGGGCGTTGCCGTGAGCCATCAGGCTGTGAAGTGATGACATCTTGGATTTTTAATCGGGACTCTGCGGACTTTCGGCCTCAGCAAATCGCAAATGCTAAAAGATCCATCTTTGTTCTGAAGACAGTCCTGCAAGTATTTTTTGCTTGAATGCCATCTTTTACTTCCTGTTTCCAACGCGTTGTTACGTTTTTGCAGAGCCATAACGCAGATGATAATTTTGGGAGCAAAAGGGTTGCAACTTGATGTTGTGCTAATAACCAAATATGTTTTTCAAAGTTTCGGGTGGGCAATTGCCCGTTTGCCTGTCCTCTGGTTGTGGCATTACTTTTTGTCATTATTCGCCACACCCAGGGGCGTAAGAAAGGAGGGCATAGGGGGCACAATTCCCCGGTCGCCGAATCCCTACGGAGGCGCCTAATCACTGCCGGAGGCGCCAAATGACTGTAGCGGGCGCCGAGAAATCCCAACAATGTCACCAAGTACTTTCTTCAATACAATACATTTGCTTCCTGAAGACGTCGGGTTCGAATATGGGGGCGCCAAACTTGCTTCTTGCCCCGGGAGTCATCTAAGCTCAATACCATCCTGGGCACACCGAGTTGTTTTTGTCCACAAAGCAAAGTAACTGATGAAACCGCATCTGCTTTAAACAGCCGCTACTTCTATTTTACATCCCCTGTGCTTTTTTGGAGCTCTCGAAGCAAGGACATTAAGATGTTTGTGTACTGTTTACAACCTTGTCCGCCAGGGCCTCCGCAATTTTATTTGGCTGCGTCCTCAAATCCTGCACCTTCCTGGGAGCTTGCTGTTTTTCCAAACGTATGTTGCAGACCACCAGTTGATGATCGATCCACAGTTCTGCTCCCCTTTATACACGAACCTCAAACACTGATAGGAACGAGTCAGCTTAAACTCTGCAGAAAGTAGAGAGTCATCTTTGACCCAACGAATCTTGGCACCAGCTGTTCTTGTGTACATCCATGTGTTGGAAGTGTTCATGATGCAAAGTGCGTTGTCACAACACAGTTACGACAGGAGCCCTCCGTTGTCATTCACGTCAGGTTAACCATGTTGGTCAATCACAACTTTTCGGCTTCCATACCCTAGCAACGTCGTTCCACAGGTGTGGACTGAAGTCTCCCAAAACGATCGTGGATTCTTTAGTGAACCCTTCGCTGGACATCACTAGTTTGCGGCACGAATTCCGAGTAGTTTGCACTTGAGTTTGGGCCGTATAACTGTATCCAATGCAGGGAGTGATTTAACAACTCCAACCTTCTCATCCTGGGAAAACTCTGGCTCAACACCGGAGTAGACGAGTTTCCACCCATCTTCCATCGCAATACTGTTATTGCAACGACGCTTTTTCAAAAATATACCAACATCATCCAGGAATAGTGTTTGGCTTCCATGACCAGTTCAAGCTGTTTTCCTGTGAATGAAATGTTGTTCCAGTTTCCATTCAGCATGTTATAGCATGATTTTCATTTACGCGTGCCTATCAAGTCTAAGTTGAAGCATTCTGTGCTGACCCCATTCGCCTCCCCAGATGCATAGCGGAAGCAACGTAGGGCTTCCACTTGTGAAAAACTGAGGAGGTAGACTTGAGAGAATTTTTCGAAAAATATTTTTTAAGCTACAACATTTCATCATCGAACGCAACTTTGCAATAAGCGGATATTGTGTTGTGCAAGAATACAAAAACGCAACATCAATTTTACAAACATGTTTAACATACCGTTCCCTGTATTACCAGAGGCAATGGCAAGAGAAGAAGTGGTGTAAGAATTGCCACGAGCGTTGATCGATATCTCCACAAAGCAGCCAGGAAACTCATTATGACAAAAATTTTATAGAAACAGCAACTTTGACGCAACTGAAAATTTCATCTCGAGTGTTAGCAATCATGATAATAAGGTCAATATATATTTGACCTTTTAGGCCGGAATACTGGTGCAGTATTAACAAGTGACACTTTAGGTCAGTGGTTCTTAACCATTTCTCCATCACGTCCCCCTAAAATAATTTTCCTTTGGCTCACGCCTCCCCTTGCTTTAAATAAGTTGTAAAAACAAATGTATTTCCTGGTGAATTTGTTTAATTTCAAGGTTTTGTAAGAAACACTAAGTCCAGGGTTTTGTTAAGGCGTTTAAGGGACCCGATTCTGGTCCCAAGAATTACAAATCGGGTCCTTAGAATCGGAGAAAATTATCATCGGGTCCCTACAGGTCCATACCGAGTACCTAACATTTTCCTTCAAAAACCCTAAGTGCATAGAGTACAAACACACACAGTCAGCACAATGCAGATAGACAAAAACAGACACAACAGAACAATTAATAGCGAGTTTGGAGGTAGAACACCAGGGTCACAGACACTTTTTTAGCACTATTGTTCACTAACCCGTTACACTTGGTACAACACTACATCCAGAGTAAGACACTTAGTCCAACCCCGGTCAAGGCCAGGTAAAGTACAGAAGCATTGTGGCCTGCACAGGGCACACGCCCTCAAACAAACAAACACTGCAACGTCCGAGCACTCAGTCACAAATTCAAATGCCGTTATAGTGTTCAAAGAATAAGGACGAATATAAGCAATCTGACTGCATCAAAGCACGCAAACATACGTTGTTAGAATTTCTGCATCGTTCAAGAAAGCGTATATATTTTTTCACAAGAAGGCCTCAAGGTAGGAATGTCGCATTTAACCTGATGACTACTAACACTCGGTCGACACGGCATGTTGTATAGAGCCCTGCACTCAAAATTATAGCCCACTGATTGTTTGACAATTTTGGCCAATATTTGGTGCAGCATTAGATGAAAAACGCTTTCTTTTAAGTGGCATTGTACAAGATTTACCGGTAGTCACACATATGCATGTTCTCACTTGGCCCGCATGCTTGTGTTGCGGTTGCTTGTTCTAGACTTGTGCGAACCTTTGCAAATTATTTGTTTGTTTTATTCACTCTGCATAGCTGTGCAACCGCACACTATTTGCAGAGTGAATACAGATTACTCCACTAATTGTATATCGGTTAAACCAGTGGTTCCCAAATATGTTCGAACCGTAACCCTAATGAAGGTAGCGATTATGTCTTATTATCCTTAATATTTCGCAGTGATCTCTCATAATACAGAACAACATTGTGGTTTTGGTTCCGCGGTACCCCCAAAAATCGCATATTACCCGGGGGGCAATTTACCCCACTTTGGCAACCACTGGGTTAAATGCTATAACCGCGTTTTCGCATAAGATTCCAGAATCTCAAACCATTCAAACGTGAAAAAAATAGCAAGTTGATTGCACAAACCGGATGTTTCAATAGAAATGTTATTTTAATTTTTGGATGTACACATTTATTCCGCGCCGCTTTAATGTGAACAAAAGACACAGTTGCAAGATTAATCACCTGAGTGTCGCCACTGGGATGGCCAGAAAGCAAAATTACTCTTTCTTTGGCCGAGAAGTCGACGTCGTATGGTGGTCTGTAACTGCTAAGCCGCTTAAAAAAACTTATTCTCGCATTCAGTAAGAGTGTGGCTCAAATGCAGTTGCATTTTCATAACTATACATTGTCGCATCACAGAAAAACACGGCGGGAATACTGTAGAAAAACATGCAGATGTACGGCCACATTGCAGAAAGCTCTTCGAATTATAGAAAGCCAAAGCTGCATCGCACGCTGCGTAAAGCTGTGTCAAATGCGACAAGGGTACAGATGTTATTGTTAAAGGCACTCGGCACGCCAACCAAACAGTCTCCCTAGTTGCGCCCCTGAATATTTGCATGCAGACTCGAATTCGGCCGGCAAAATTTCAAGATGCTTAACCCTGTCTTCCATCTCTGCCGTAACTCAGCCAAATGACATGTAGCGGCGTAAAATTAGCACTGGCGTAACTTTTGAAAGGGAAACATTTCCGTTAAAAAATATTCTATGTTGTAGAGCATGTAAGGGCTTGCGCCCCCCTGGAAATTTCTTTATGCCCCCCTGGGAGGGCGCGCCCCATCGGTTTAGAACCACTGCTTTAGGTCATTAAAGGATATCAATTGACGAAAGCGGAGTAGCTGTAACAGATTTGCAAACCCTAAAATGTAAGCTAATCATTGTTTTGTATTTCCAGTAACACAGTTCTTCTCTACGTCTGAGTACTAGGTTAGTTAGAAACTGCAATCCGCTAGCAACTTCGACTTTTATACTTGATGAAAGAAACAAAGACGTTTTCTCTGTATAGGCCCATACCAGGCAGAGCTAGCGTGTCTATTTGATGGAACACAACTTTTAAGCAATAATTATAGGTAAACTCCCTGATCCTGACATGTTCGACTTGTGCAGTATATTAACATAACTCATGGCGCTAGAGTTGAATCGCAAAACCATATGAAATTGCTGTCAGGCAAGCTTTTGGCTCAGGGCAGAAAGTCAGTGATTTTTGCTTTGAAGCAACCGTTGGATATATAGATGGTCAGTCATGGTCGTACAGTGTTTCAGATTCTCCACGTATGTATTCAACCACGCCATATAAAAAGCGGCTTTCGATCAAGCGCAAAAGCGACTTAGGACAAGCTAACTATCTTGCCAAGTCGAAATAACGAACGCTTAGCATTGCCAATTGCTGTTTGTTGCAAGTCACGCTGCAACACCTGTATACAATGGTGTGAGTTAAGTTTCCGGAAAAGTTTGCTTTTTTCACTATTGTAGGTGTATTGTGTAACGTTTCCACTTAACAAAAACCAAACGATTTACAGCAAGATGTAACGGCAATACTTCATGATTCCATTATTTCCATTGTAGTAGTGGTAAATAATTATCAATGCACCTTGTTTATGTACACCGACAAAAAGAACAAAAAATATGTTTCTAGTAGTCGAGTAATACATACTTTTTATATTCTGATGAAAAAATTGCCAAACACGTTTTATTCTAAAGAAATTTTTGACCAGATTTCTATTGCACTGTATTTCATTATGTTAGCGCCTGAGTTTCAACGTGCTATTGTGCAAGTTGTTGACTTTTGACTTGCCTTGTTTTATACGGATGAACATCTGTAATGAGTTTCTAATAATTTTTAAACGTAGCCGGTAGCTGAGAGGTAGTATATTTGTATATGAATTTGCTCACTGCAGGATTCTATATATCTTTTAGTTGCAGAATTTTCTGCGTTTTATAAATTAAAGTATCTTTGTTAGTCGCAAGCTCATTCGGGTTTGAGCATCTCAAGGCGCGGTTTAAAACAACCGATATTGGCTGTAGACAACATGAAGCTGCTCTTCCCCAGGAAATAATCCCATGCTGTGCTCGTGAGTTTAATTATCTGTGATACAACATACGCAATGCTTGATTGTTATTAACATAATGTTTAACTTCGTACATTACACCAACATATTTGGATATAATACAATGGGTAAATTTTAGTGTAAATTTGTAGAAAAAATTAATTTCCCCTTGGTTTTTAGCTAATTAGTAGCAAATATTTTGATGTCAGTTTGTTGGTAACAGCAAATTCCGTAAAAGTCGCTTTGTCAACAGAAGTTCCAGACAATGATGCTACTTAAACGGATGTGTGAATGGCTCACCTTCGAACCCATCGGGCAAAATGTGCGGGAGAACGGTGTTGCAACCTCTCATACATGCAAACGCTTATAGCACAAAAAATAGACAAACACATATTCGGGGTCGTTGAGAGACAATTCGGTCACGTAATCAACAATGTCCTTGGTCTCTGTGATGCAAAATTATCAGTTAAATAATCACAGTCGTTTTGTGTGAACTTATGTGAACATGAAATACTTGTAGGATGTAAAAAAATAACTGTTGGCAATATTACTAATTTGTGCATTATGGTTTAAAAAATGACATTTCATTTTACAAAACACATTCTGATCCATAGTTTTCTATTAGGAAAACTACAACAGTACTTGCAGTGTCCACCAGTTTTCACCGACCATTTTTAAAGTGCCAGGCACTGAACCTGTGCTTGCAAAACACATCAGTTGGGACCAGTGGCGTGCAGGCGTGCAGAGCTCTGGTGAGGAGAACGGAGAAAAATAAAGCACTCAACGCTAAAACTAAGCAATTATAATAACTGCAAAAATATCCGGCAACGCGTTAAAACAAGGGAGTAGAACACACTCAATGGCACTTCAGTGCAGTTCACAACTGCAAAATCAGTGGCGCAGCCAGAATGAGGCCGAAGTGGCCATGCCCCTCCCGAAACAAACTTTCTAAGATTTTTACTGGTTAGTTTTGTCAATTTTCAACTATTAGAAAGACGTCAGTGACTGATGTCGTGATTGACCGGCCCCTCCCGAACCACAATCTTGGCTGCGCTACTGCAAAAACACAAGACTGTGCATTAGAATAGTGAAGTAAAACACACTCAACACGATGAAAGGGCAGTTCACAACTGTAAAAACATCAGGCTGCCTGAATGTCTCGTCGAATAGCAGTCGAGCAGAGAAAGCATGCGGCTGGGATGGCGGCCACCCAGGGTTGACAGTTTGAAACTTGCTAAGCTTCACAAGAATTGAGAATGCGCATCAAGTATTCAAGAAAACTTACGTTATTTAATATGTGGCTGTGATATGTACAATTACTGGGAAGAGAAACGATACGGGCTTGTGAGCCGTTATGATCAATCCGCCTGAACTGCCAATCAGGGACGCCGGAACAGGGGTGAATGACGGGGCACTGCCCCTGCCTTTTGAAACTGGAGAAATGGTGCACACGTGCCCTTACATAACAGTACCATATGCAATTTCATGATTTATCAAGATCGACTTGGAAAGAATTTATTGCAGCTATTCGCACACACAAATTCTGAAGGATTTTCTATAATTTCCGTTATTATTTTTAAGGTCAACATGTTGCTGGACATGTAAATGCGAAGAGAATGAATATTACAGTGCTCTTTACACTAAACTCAAACAAACAATCTTTAACTCGTGGTACAGTACGCAAGAACCACGGGCGGCCGCAGGGGGAAAACGAGCATTTGCTCCCCTTGGAAATTGGAACTAATAATCAAAATTTTATAGAAAACCTGACATCAGCAGCTCAATTCCGTTTAATTGAATTAATCATTGCGAAGACAGTTTATTTGCTGGTATGACACTCTCACTGCACAAGATCCAGGTTTACTGTTCTAGTGTCATACAGTGGTGAGCTTGCAGGTTGCTCAGTTGTCTGCAGATGTAGGTTGCGAAACTTGCGAGCGGATTGTTCTACTGTTTAATTGGTCTTTACAGTTTCTTAAGGTGTTTTAAGGACCCGATTTGGGTCCCTAGCATTGAAAATCGGGTACCTAGAATCAGAGAAAATCGGGACCCTGGAATCAGCGAAATCGGGTCCCTACAGGTCCATACCGGGTACCTAACATTTTCTTAAAAAAACTGGTCTTTATTGTGTAACAATAGCATGGCAACAAATCTTCTAATATTCACTTCAAGTTAAGATAGTCGGTGTTTTGCTGCATGTGATGTGACATTTGAACACAGACATCTTGGCAGGTAATGCAGCGAGACAGTGACTGCTGATAGCGGCAAGCAGGGACGCCGGAGATCGAGGGCATTGCTCCTCTGACCTTTGATAAGGGGGTAACATGGCGGAGGTGTCTTTTTCACAACAAAATCATAGATAATTTCATGCTATATCAAGATCAAATTGAAATAAATTTTCTATAGTTTCTTTTATCATTTTTAGGTCAACATTGTTTTTTAACAGAAGCAAGCATTATTGGTATCAATTTTTTTTTTAAGTTTCCATTGCTCTCAACAACCTTTCTACTGCCCCCCTTCCCTATCGCTGTTCCGGTGTCCCTACTGCCAATTAATGACGAAGCTCGAAACGATGCACATATTGCAAGCACACATGTGCGGCTGTATTAGTACACACTCAGGGTTGTCCCATCAAAGAACGAAACGAGAAACTAGTGATGCATTACAAGTCAGCTAAATCAAGCAAGGTGAAATAGGAAAGTTTTGAGATTTGGATCAGAAAATCAATTAAACGCCCATAATTATTATCTTTCAATTCGTTTTGGGGATTGTTACTTGGTTCCACGATCTGGAAAAAGGTCACGTTACTATCAGTTTGATTGTGTGTGCGCCGAGCACCTAGAATATAGGTCTCTGGTATTGAAGAATGTAAAAATTACGAGCATTTGAATACGTAAAAATTACTGTTGCCAAAAAAACAAGTTACGAAAAATTACATCTAGCTGCATGTGTTAGTAAACATACAATCGGAAAAATCATCTAGTTACAAAAATGTAATTTATGTGATTTCACTCTTTAGATGCCCCTGCCTTGGATGCTCGTCGGCCCGTTCGACCCCCTCGAAGGTTTACGCCCTAACACAGGTGTGTGCAGCTATGCAGCACTACCGGGTCAAACGCGCATAAACAGGTTGGTCCACGGGCCACAGCTGCATCTGTTATGCTCTGCGGGTAGACAACTCGCTGGCTACCTACGGAATATTGGAGATACCGTTCTAAAATCTGGACCTTTCCGCTGGCCACAAAATTTCATCTCCCGGGTTGCACACCCCTGCCCTAAAACGTCATCGGTTCTAGTTAGCGGTTCGCGAGTTATCGCAAAAATCGTGCCATCCCAATGTATCGATTTCAGCGGTACCTGAAGGGTTAAGAATAATGTAAAACGCTACACGACGAAACCAGCTTTGTATTTCCCAGAAATACTGCATCAAATCGCGTATAACAGTTCTGTCCTTCGGGGTCTTTACGTGAAAATTGGTTACAATGGTCAATAGACTATTTTCGATTTTTTCTATCTTCTGTTTGTTGCCTTTTCGTCCAAACAGTTTTAAAATATGTGCAGCTTTGAAAGCTCTGGGAAAACATAAAGTTAACAGAAATTAGTCTTCATCAGTTTGGACATTTCAGTTATGACAAATGAAGTACAACAATTGTTTGCCTGTAGAACAAACTTACCATCAGTGGAACTAATAGAGCAGTTTTATTTTTATTAAACACAATTTTCGATTGGACGTGTCCAATTGATATTGACTCATCGGTTTTTCAGTATAAAATTTGCAGTCATTGTCATAATACAGGTTTTGTGACTTACATATACGGAAACATTCGTGCCGTAGGTGCCACAGTGTGCAATTCTCCATCACTAGCACGCAGAAGATTAGCAGGTATCAACATAACGTTACCACAATGCTAGTTTTCTTTATGTGCAATCCGTTTGAACCAAAAAATTTATTGCTTCATTAGTTTAAGCCTAGACAGAGCACTTAAAACAGGCAAAGAACCTTTAAACCGTGAACATGCATTTGCGATCTAAGCAAATGTACAATGTAGCTGCTCTGTTTTCTCTAAGACACATTGCATTATTCCTAAGTTTTAAAGTTTGCCTATTCATATGCCTCTAAATGATTTCCATAAAAATTTCGAACCATTGCAGATCAAGAAAATAAACACGTGTCTTCTATGCCTCAGTAACCTTGCAGCAAATGAGCTTTTCCCATACGGACGATGCTGCAAAATGACATGTACATAAAATCAATTTCGTCCGTAGTAGTTATAACGAGTTCCTTTCTCACTGCGTGAAATGATTCTTGGGTGGAAATAACTTTCCTGCTAAATATTGATTATTTTTCCTAAACTTCTTCTGTCACAACATCAAGGTTCCTGTAATGCTTCATTCGATCATCACACGATACAAATTAAGTTTTTTCATACCAAACATAGGTAACGGCAAATAGAACGCACTAAACGTAAAATCAGATTTTGAGGAATAGCCATTATCTATGACCTTCCGACGATTAAAAATATCAAACAACACACGGAGTGCAAACAAGGAATTGCTCTTGCAGTGTTCGAAAACAACCAGTTCACTCACAAAAACTCTGTTAATTTTCAAAGTACTCGGTTTATCTGATTGTGTTCGATGAACAACGTGGAAACCAGACACCTACAGAAAAATGAAAAGAGCTGAAATTAGTGGAAGTAAAACATATTTCGTCAGTGATAAAAACAACATTAGACAAGCTTATTACCAGCAAGAACAAACACTGTATGAGCTCATGAAGCAATCAAAAGAGGATATGTTTGCGCATTGAAAGTCAACGGGGCTCTGAAACATTCACAAAAAAACATTAAAAGCGGTTAACGATGGCGCAGGAAGGACTTCTGCTGTCATTAAATTTAATGACGTTTCTCTTGCGTGTGTTTTACCTCACGTCAAACAAAGTGTCGAAGCAAAACCATTGCCTGTGATTCTGCCCTTGATGTCCAGCAAGAAAAATTTTTGAAATTCCAGCATTTCTTTTGCAGTTTGATAATTCTAAACAAGTCATTTTTACGTTTCAAAGGAGGTTGATAAATGCGTTATTTGCAAAAATAAGCAGATAAATGCGGATGTAACCTGAAATGAGCAAATAAGTATCTAACGTGAGTTTATAATTTCTTTGCTATCAATGGCAAACAGAAAAATGTAGTATGTTCTGAATCTAGTAGAAAACTTGAAATACCTGCCGATTATTAGACAGATAGTTAGAATGACCGATATGGCTCCTGAAGCAACAGTAACGGCTACCTACTGTCAGAAGTGAACTTACAAAGCAGGATGCTAGAAACAAACAACCGCAAGTTTCAGGCCAGAGATATGCGTAAGACAGGAGCAGAATGCAGCGCTAACTGATAATCACTAAGCCATCGCAACCAAACCAACCAAATACATTGCAGTCATACCCACGGCCCAACATAAAAGAACTAATAACCCTGATACTATAGTTTCTGAGACATCTACGAGTCAACGTGCTCTGTCGTGACGACCGCAGAAGTGCTGGAAGGGCGTGGACAATACCTAAATTTAGGATTTTTTTACGCCATGGCAATGGATGATCTGGCAAGCAAACCCTTATCAGATGTATAACGACCAATTACTACAAATACCACGACTGAACTGGTCCAGCTGTCAGGGGTTCGCTGTCAGAACACATATGGAACAAATCTATGGGAAAGAATTGACGTGTCAAGAATCCTTCCAAACGGTGACAGCGCCAGTCAAACATAACCAGCTAATGCACTTGCAAACCATGGTCGAGATAGCAAGATCTCCCGACATGCCCTAACAGCGCCAGTGGATGTGAGTGCCATAAAATGATCTGCGCCACCTACGCACGGAACTGCATCTACTCAAATGCCACGAAATAGTGCAATTGCGCGGTAATACGGACTGCCCGAAAGGGCATCGCCCAGCTCGTGAATCACATTGTTCATGGGCCCGTGTCCGACAATGAGCTGCCCCGAACTAAAGGATGTGCGATATGTAAACAAGGAACGTGCGCTACTATGAATTTTCGAGAGTGCAACTGCGCTCATTGTAACTGTCCAACACATGACTACCAATGAGATTTTATGAAATACCTCCAAACCAGATTTGAACCGAAAACCCCATCTAGGAAGATAAAAAATGAAACTAACAAACATCCAACAAAATGTAACCATCACGAAATCTGAGTATTGCCCTGGGCCTGAGGACAAACAAACGGAAATATCAGTCCCATTGGCCCACAAAGCAAACACACCCGAAATTCAACCCCCAGCCACTTTCTTTGAGCATTCGAACACGCGGATTTATAAAGCGTCGATGAAGAGCTACGCGGAGCTACAAGGAGCGAAATACTATTAAGAAACGGACCAACAGCCGAAGGAATGTGGTTGCACCAGAGGTTCTATAAAATATTCAAGGCGTCTGGGCCAAACAACTGACGGATTCCACCGAGTAGATTCGGGTTTCAGAAATATGGAACGTCGTCCAATGTGGAGATTATGTGATAAAATACAGCGACATAGGAATGTGGTTAGACTAAGCCCTAGTAAACACGTTATCTTTCAGTAGAAAAACTGTTAATAAAGTTCTTAACCGCTTGCGTTTGAAACCAGAGGACTTTAAATCCTTATGGGGCAAATTATGTATGACCCAGCTAAAAAAAACACTAGACCACCACTAATCATAGACAGATATGGGGAGTAGAACCACAAATAACGCGCATGATGTATGGAGTGATTTCCAAGCTGCCTGAATGCACAACGGTACAACTGCAGTGCATACATCTATTAAATACTGATGATACCAGGGCAAGAGTGACGTAACAGCCAATGGTAACACTTCGGTAATCCAAAAATGGCCATCACGATGATGACGTAACCACATGCTGCCTTCTGCGAAAATCATCGAACCATGTTAGTGTTGCCATATTTCAAAAAATAACCACAAACCAGAAAACAACCGTATCAAAACTGGACACCTAGGCACTCAAAAATCTACAAAGGGTATATAAATAAGGTATATAAATCTTTGAGGTAAAAGTGCTTGCTTAATGTTCGTTACCATACACGTAAAGCGTACATGAATCCCCTGGTGTTTAATGTTGAATTGCAGGAAGTGTTGAAAACCTCCATAAAACATTTAAAATCAACACAGTTGCAACATAAAACGTTATGCCTTTATCTGGAAACGGACCTACTTCTTTATTGTATTAAGGTATAAATCAGTGGTGGCCAACCTTTTTTGATGCATTCCTCCCTTGGCTCATTTTGGAACTTTTCATTCCTCCCCTATTACACAATTTCAGCAGGGTGTCTGAAAAGGTTCAAATGTCATTTTTGCGGTGACTCAGGTCGCACGTCGTGGGTTGAAGTATAATCCTAGTGGCGTTATTGCGTCCTTTCAATAAGCCATTATTGTTGCGATAATTAGCTCTGCTTGGTGGCTTCAAACAAGCAACAAGTTTAACTGGGGAAAAGTCAAAGAATCACTCAGAAAACTTGGAATGCACTTAAACAACTACCTCAACAGGTATCATTAATGATATAATAATCCAACAGATAGCGCCACTGTTAATTTTGTGACAGGAAGATAAAAATGAAACAAAAGTACAATCAAAACACATCGAAATACACCAGTAATAAAAAATTTGCAAATATCAATTTACTTCAACTTTCAACTCGATCAATGCGAAATTTGTTCTTGTTTTTCATCGGAGAGCAGTTACATACAGGGTTTGCTTGCTGTAAAACCAAACTGCATATATGAATAAATCATCAGTGATGGAGTCTCGAGACTTGCTTTGGGTTTCGAGACGAGTCTCAAGACCCATTTTTGCGAGTCTCGATATCGGTCTCGAAGGTTTCAGGTCTCGTCTCAATCTCAAAGGCTACAGGTCTAGAGACTTTGAATATTGTAAAGAAATGGTATAATAAAATTTCTATAACTCAACAAATTTTGTTTGTTTATTTGCAGGTAAGAAACAACCAAAACCGGTCGGAGAATGCCAGAAACTTGAAAAAAAAGTTCAACTGACGAAAAAAAAATTCGGCAAAATGCACAAATTTTGAAGTCTCGAGTTTCGGGATTTTTGATGAAGTCTCGGTCTCGAAGTTTTAACCAGGTCTCGATCTCGAAGGTTACGGCCTCGACTACATCACTGATCATCATATTTTTGTATTGTGGAATTTATGTTACTAAAAGCTGCTATAGTTGCTTCAAAATTAAGCCTGAAATCTCCACAAGACAATAATGTGATTAACTAAAATTTAATTTCATTACACGCATCTGCTCAAGAAACTCTGTCTAACAACCGAACCCTAACCAAAACCTAAGTATTCCACTGAGGTGCAAAACCTACTGAACTTGCTTCAAGAATACGCTATGACGAGAACAGGGCTGCGGAGCTGTCGTGAAAATGACACAGCTCCGACCGGCTCCGGAGCTCTTCTGTTCATGAAAATGGCTCCAGCTCTTGCTCCGGAGCTGTGAGTTTTCATGACTGTAGCTCCGGCTACGGAACTCTTTTTTTCATGGCTCCGACTCCGGACCCAGCTCTGGCTTCTGTTCGTTTTCACACATTATCATTTTCAATTGTCTTGGTGTGCCTCAAGTTGAATGGGAAATGAAATATATGAAGTAGGCTTCACAAAACTAAGAGAATGTACCAAATATTTTTGAGTAATTTAATGTGGTAGTCTTTTCACAAGCATCACTCTTGTTGTGGTTAAAAATAACCCCAACATGTTGTAATAGGAAAAACAATGATGTATGGTAAGAAAAATACTCCTCCGTTACTTCCAGACGAACTGAAGAAAATAACTGTTTGAATTATTTGCAATGCAGTAATGAAGTGATGCCGAAAACTTTATGTGTGCATGAAATTATTAACTGTTTTTATTGATGACCGCTATTGTAATTATGGGATAAGAGCTACCATAAATTAGGAACTTTAAGTAGAAAATGACTAGGGATTGAAAGAGTAGTTATGAATTAAGACGAGAAAAACCTTGACAGATGTACAATGTTACCATACTGAAACCATGCAAAAGCAACAAGGGAAACTAAATCAAGGTCAAAACAACTCAACGAATACAAAGGCCTTGGGGCAACCAACGAAAAAGAAGACTTAACAAAGAAACGAATTATTGACAAGTCTTCTGGCAAGAATGAGAAACTTATGTAATGTGGTTCCCATGACAGACAGAAAAAGAGCGCACCTGTCGTCTAGACAATTGCAGCGTCAACTGTAGCGATGCGTCGCATGACATACCATATATGTCATATCCAGTGTATGAGGTGAACATGGCATTATGTCATCAAGTCGCCGTGTCCCTCGAAGAGAAACCTAGAGGAGGAAAAACGAAGGGAGTATAGGCAAAAGTGCCCCTCGAAGAGAAACCTAGAAGGGCAAAAACGAAGGGAGTATAAGCAAAAGTGTCCCTCGAAGAGAAACCTAGAAGGGCAAAAACGAAAGGAGTATTGGCTAAAATGACCATTTCAAATAAACCAAGAAAATAAGGCTACCCACCTGGTTACATGCTCATTCACCCGCTTACAATAGAACAAACAGAAAAAAGCGTCGAAGGCAAGGGTTCTTATATTTTCGCACCCAACCAGAAAAAACAGTTGCTTCTCAGCAACCGAAGGGCGAACTTGGGGGGCCTGGTGATCTCGTGATCCAGGACCGCCTTGTAGCTAACACCCAAGGGGGTTCTAGTCTGAAGGTTCAACTCTGATCCTGACGGGTAGTCGTGTGGCAGGACGAAACGAACCGAATTTAGTTAAAAATTCGCCGGCCTTCCAGGCACGAAGGTCCCGGTACTTTTGGCCATAGTCTGGATGTAGTTAAGGGTGTATGCTGATGTTATAGTTAGACTCTGCTGAAAAAGCTCCGTAAAATTGTTAAGTAACGAAGTTCTGTCAAAATTTCATTCCACTTTGGACTTTGAAAATATTCTGGCACGTCAGATTTAACTAGGGAATAGAGTCCTGTCAAAATTTTCTACGATTTCGGACTTTAACAAAATATAGGGAATTTTAAACTCAAAAAGGAAACAGAGTCCTGGCCAAATTTTCTACGATTTCGGACTTTAACAAAATATAGGGAATTTTAAACTCAAAAAGGAAACAGAGTCCTGGCCAAATTTTTCATGATTTTGTACTTAGAAAAATCCCGGACAATGGGGGGGTCGTAAGGTTAGGATCATGATCATGTGCTTATGGTAATGCATCGCATTGGTCGTGTGTTCGCTGTCATGAGTGTAATAAACTTGTATCCCCGCATAAAAGGGTATAACTGTCCTGTCATCAGCAGCTAAGGTTGATGATATTGACTATTTGCCAATAAGGTAGAAGTCTTTATGGGACCACAGCCTCGAGGACCCTGTCTAGTAAAAGTATAAGATAAACGTTAACTTTAACAAAGCGTTTAACACAACTTGTTTTTGCACCGAGTCTCTCGTGGACGGGTAATCTGAGCTAGGACATTGGGTCCAGCGGGAGTCGTCGGCCGCAAAACTCTTACCATCAGGAAATTAGAGAAAAACAACAATCACAGGTTTAGACGATTCAGAGAACAGTTACTAGCAGAAACGTAGCTCAAAGATAACGCTCATATAAACAGTTTCTGGAAAGACAGTTGCTGGTTTTGCCGTCAAGCCCTGAGAACCTTTTGTTCTTTCTTACGAACAGAATCAAGAAAACACCTGTTTGGAAAACTGCATTTGTGTCCGAGCATTTAAAAACAGACAAGTTTCAACTGACCAAGTGTTTTTCATTCGCATGCTTTGCCTGTTGTAGTCGTGGCGATTCCAGCTAACAGCGCTGCCCGGGGTAACCATGCAAAGAGCGCAAAACACAGTCGATCACCTCTCTCATGTGTTCTTTCTGACATGTACACATTTGTATCACAAATGCGAAAATGTTTTCAAAAGCACTTTGTTCAAAGAAATAGTATGACTACTAGCAAGAAATTTACCTTTGACTTTTAAAACAGATTAAAACTTATTATTTCTTATCTTTCGCTCTAATAATGAGCAGTAATGAATCACAAAGTAAAGCACATTTTGACCTGCAAAGCTTAGAAGAAAGTAAGGCTGGTTACCATACTAAAACATAGAAAATTTTCAACAGATCAAAACTTCACACATTTGTCTGCATTGCTTTTTTATACCCTCCTGATAATGTATTGCTGTGCAAAGCAATGCTAGTTCGTTACCAATTAGTTACAACTTTTATGTCATGCCACTGCTACTTGTATATTCTTTCTTACCTGCCTATTACCTGTCACAGTGTAGCTTATGTTCGGGTTCGTAGGCTAGTAATAACTACAATTGGAACAATGGTCTTTATTGATGACGAAAACCTGATTGTTTAAAAGTAGCACGAAAACCATTTGTTGTCAAATAATGACACTAAACTTTGTCAGCATATACTGTACGTGTGCTAGTCCACTAAATAACTTAAAAATATAAAGTGATATAACTAATTGAAAGAGCCAGTGTCAATTTAAAAAAAGTACAACACTTACAACGAATTGGTAACTTCACTATAAAGTGGAAATTCCTCCCCTGAACTCATGAAATTCCTCCCTAGGGAGGAATTCCTCCCCGGTTGGGAACCACTGGTCTAAATGCTTTCACAAAAGATGATCATGTGGTAGCAACTGGTGGAGGAACATCAAAAATTGACATTCTAGCATGTTCAGTGTGAAATCGTCAAGGCTGAGCATATCTTGCATACCGTTCTTTGTAGGACCAGGGGATTGGACGATATACTACTAGTGGTGTCAAAATCACTAGCAGAGTTGATCTGAATCTACACAAAGCAACAAGAAAATGCGTTTGAAACAAATAATTCGAAAGAATGAAAAGGTTAGTTCACCTTCACTTACGTTGCGTCTTTATATCTGACAAATACAACCATTAACTGAAATTGAAGTTGACCTCATTTATAAAGGCAGCAGAATTTGAAACAAAAATATCAAACATTGTTTACAGTCTATCAAAAGGAATCCTTTCCCAGCAAAGAATCAGACACAAAGATTTTTCAGAGTATATATTTCGCTTACTATGTAGGCATCATCAGCTCTTATTGAAATATTTTTCTTACAACGTTTCCAATTTAATCCACAGAAACTAATGGTATAGACTGAGTGAGAGATGAAGGAATTAATTCATCCCTTTGGACTTCCGTTGCATGTATTATAAACAAAACCTTATTTCAAATATCAGCACCATTTCTCAAATAACTGCTAAGATCTCCTTAACATTTTTGCTCCGAACATGCAGAAATTTGCAGGCAAGAACTTCACTGAAGCGGTGAATCGCGGGTACATAAAGATAAAACGCTTCTGTACGAAATCTGAACAAAGCCGATGTGTTTGCTTACAACACATTTCTTTTATATTGCAGTAGACATTGCCTACTTTTGTCTGCGCCAGAGAATTTGAACAATGAATCATGAAAAGAATAGCTGCGGAACATAGCTACCAGTTGGTCAAACAAAAGCTTAACTTCGGAAAATACAGTAGTTACCAGTTAGTCTGCATATTCAGCATTTAATACAAAAGAACCAAACACCCTTTTCAAAGCAATTTCGATAAGTCTTTTCTGTCATGTAATGAATGGAACAGCATTTTAAAAACGTTTGCATGCCCAGTTGACCATCCACCCTATACTTGTTCAAAAAAATTCAAAACATGAGAGTTAGAAACGCTCATTGAATTTTGTAGGTTCTGTTCCATCCAACCCTCTTTCGTCAAAGTCAATTGTGGGCCAGATCGGTTCCGCAAAACTGATCTACGTCGGATTTTAGTTTTCCTGTGTAGAATAAAATTTTTTTAAAATCTGTTTCTAGGTTCAAATTAGGATATGTTTCCTGAAAATACAGTATTTTCAAAACCAAAGTCAATTCAGATTGTGAAAGTGTTTTTGTGTAGCTATAGCTGCGCATCGTGTAAACAAACTTCAGTGAAAAAACAGCTAAGTATTTTGCAACGATGCAACAGTGTGAGAACTCGTCGCAAAAAATATTGAAGATATTTTCAATTTTAATGACTTAGTAAATGCAAATTTTCTTCAAGTAATTTCTGGTTTTCCTTCGCGTTATCTAAAGCGATACACTTTTCTAATGTCTTGTTTGACATTTCTTTAACGTGCCGTTCAGTAACATTGATGGAGACCCGAAATCTGGTCAAGATCTCATCTTCAGCTAGAACAGTATCTCAACCTGTTCCATGTCACATGACCAACAAATGAATTTCTTCGTGCTGAGTCTTGTTCGCAAAAAACCACGAAAAATGCTTTGAAACCTTTTGAGGCTCTAGAAGTGAAGGTGGACCAGGAAAAATGTGTA
>Ga0210059_1001630_pt1 | contig 34206 bp, 20 predicted proteins | sample Ectturendosymbi2_FD_188042 | JGI IMG/M metagenome (GOLD analysis project Ga0210059, IMG submission 188042) | Ecteinascidia turbinata endosymbiont from Florida, USA - Sample 2 (SPAdes) (version 2) | ecosystem: Host-associated > Tunicates > Ascidians > Unclassified | place: Key West, Florida... | reverse complement strand
AATTAAATCAAACCACTTGGTTTATGTACACCAATCAATAAGAACACAGAGTATATTTCTATTATCCGAGTTATACATATTTCTTATTTCTTATACTCCTCCAAAAAAAGTGCCAAACACGTTTTATTTTTTATTTCTAAAGGAATTCTTGACCAGATTTATATTGCACTATGTTTTATCATTTCAGCACCTGAGTTCGAACGTGCTTTTGGTAAAGTAAATTGCAGATCGCTGATAGAGCGCTTGTTACTTGTTAAGCATTCACAATCAGGAAGCAATTGAGCATTGCAATTTTTACAGTTCATTCATCTAGGTTTAGGTGGGAAGCTCACTTTGCGCTGCTGCACTAGTAGCCATATATTTAGAACAGAAAAAGCATTCCAACATAGTAAATTAACACACTTACGTATGCATTTTGCTTCTGGCAGTTTGTTATTCAAGTATAAATAGTCGCTTGCATTGAACGTTTTGTTTCAGAATTCACGGAAGGTAATATCTTTGCGGTAGAGTTAGTTGTTAAGTATTTCGCCACAGCCCATCTTTTTATAATCAACATCAATTCCGTGTTTGAAGAGATCATCAGGTGAAGTGACGGTGACCCATTTTTCAGATGCCTTGAGCTTAGCTTTTATATTGCCATTTCGAGTGTAGCAAGAGGTAAACGTATCAGAACAGGATTTTTGCATGTATTTCAGTAGCTTGTACCGTAGAGGTGTGAGATCTTCACAAAAGAAGACGTGCTGTCTTCCTTCGATATTACTGAGTTCCCGTTTGTTAGTGATGGAAAGTTAGTTGTTCTCTTACGATCTTTCATCACGTACTTGCTTTACTGTTGTGCTACAATTGTGATTGAGGAACATTGCCATTTAATAAGTTGCTAAATATAGGTTCATATGACTTTGCAACTGCTGATAAATTTGGAAAAAATGGTTGGCCCTTTTTTTGGCCCCTTTTCTTAGAATTTGGCTCTTTCTGGACAAGATTTGGCCCCTTGGCAAAAAGTAGATCTGTCAACCCTGTGACGCGCGTCGTGCTACCACGCAGTAATTAAATGCTACGTACGTTGTCTCCGTTGACGGAGTGAGCAGTTGCACAATTGCATTGTGTAGCAGACACTTTATGGTCTGTACATATTCTTCATGAAACTCCTATTTGCTGAGAATCAACAATGCAAAGTGATGCTCTCTCACTTTGAGGAATCTGCTCATTGCCGTAAACCAGGGACAAGTCATTCTCTCATATCAGACTCAATGACATGCGAGAGAGAGAGACTTCAGAAGCAGAATCAAAGATGCAAACTCATTCTCTCTTCCTACCCAAATAAGAGAGAGAATCAAGATTAGAAGAAATTTGAATAAAAACGTGACTGTCATTTCTATTATTGTGCAACGATTTTAATTACTGTGTACTGTCCTGAGTCGGTGGACCAATAAGCTGCATACGCCTCTGAAATTAACCAATTAAATGAAGTAATTTTTAGATCATGGGTAAACGCCCCCTGAATGTTACTAAAAATAGGAAAAAGTCTTGTGATCAGTCACATGACTGTCACACATGAAATATTAAGTAATGTTACTAAAAACAGAAAAGTGTTGTAATCAGTCACATGACAACTACACGAAATATTAGATAATGATACTAAAATTAGAAAAGTCTTGTGACTTGTCACATGATAATTTGACTATAAAAGGACCAGTTTTTGGTCATCGAGAGTTCTCTTTTGAACTTCTTCTCTGGTTTGCCCAGTCTTGAACTGGTCATCCTCTGAAGTAAAATCGACTAGACCAGAGCCAATGGGTTATCAAGAGTAAGTCTCGATTAAGAGCCTCTAGTCCAATGGTGCTATAAACGTCGCTAGTAACACTAAGTCAGAGCCAATGGGTTATCCAGAGTAAGTCTCGATTAAGAGTCTCTAGTCCAAAGGTGCTATAAACTTGACTAGTAAAAACACGGCTTGTCTGGGAGAGATACTGTCTTTGTACAGTGCAAGTTTGGTTGAATCCAAACTGGTCGCCGCTACTTGACTGCTATTGTCAAAAGACCGATGTCTTGTGCAGTCCTGTAGTACTCTTTCCAGAATAAGAGGTCGCTCAGTTAAAGCACCACTGGGCTTGACCTCTTAAAAGGAACGATCCAAGTCGTTACGTACACAACCCAGGAATCTGATTGTCCCTCAGATAAAAACTGGAAAACTTGTTTACGTAAAGAGTCAACTAGGAGACGGAGCGCCGTTCTCTTGGCCATGGAGATGGTTGGAGAAGGGACTCTTGTCATCTTATACGACTCAATACACTGAGAAGTAGAAAAGTCACAATGACTAAGCTTCCCATACCAAAACGATACTCTGAAGTAATTTCATCACACCGATTCTCGGAAATGTGGTCACGTGCTAAACATAACGTACACTTCTCACGACAAAAGTGAAGAAGGAAAAAAGACGTTGGTTAACATGCGTTTTGCATTAACGGTCACGACTCAGAGATAGCTGAGCATGCAGCGCTAGCGTAACTTTTATGCGTGTTAAAATATCTTAATGAAATAACATTTAGTCAGTGTTTGAGATTTATATGAATGTATTGCTGTGGTCAATTTCAGTCTGAGAGTCAACGTATTGGAAAACCACTTTATTCGGTGAGTTATGTTTATTGCATTACTTAAAACTTTATAAAAAAAAAACAATGAATTAATCATGTGTGCCTTTCTTATTGAAATAACCGGGATTAGAAGTCTTTGATAGGGGGGTCAAGCAAACTGAGATTTGTGAATACCGTCCTTGCTACGTCTATGATCGAACTCACGTAGGAACTTCGGATGTAGCTAAATATGGCGAAGTTTGGCCTAACCACTAAACTTTCCCGTAATAATTGTTAGGTCATAATTCCTTGATGAGTGGATGAGTTTTTTGTCGGAAATATTGCCCCCGATTAAAACATAATGCAGCATGTAAAAAGCTATAGATCAGGGGTGGCCTACCTGCGGCTCTTTTCCCGGTTTCATGCGGCTCTTACGTAATTATTGTACCAGAAGTCCCACTGAATAACATGTACAATAATAAATGGCTTGTAAAGCTCTACCATTGTCATGTTGGTGTGTGATATTTACAATAAATCTAGCTGAGCAAAGGTACAGTGTGTGTGTGAATCAGGTAGAGATGGGGTGATGTTCATGTGTGCCCATGTGCATGATGTGGCTCTTTGCGGTGACACAGTAAGAAATGTGGCTCTTGGTCTCTGACTGGTTGACCACCCCTGCTATAGATGTTAGCAAAGAAATTTCCGCTGGCTGGCATAGATATTAGCAAAGAACTTGCCGCTATCTATAGATGTTAGCAAAGAACTTGCTGCTATCTGTTAAGAATGCCTTGAGTGAGAGTACTTCTTTACTGTAGCTCAAGGAATTATGACCTAACAATGCAATTGTGCAACTGCTCATTCCGTCAACAGGAACAACATACCTAGCATTGAATTTCTGCGTAGTAGCATGACGCGCCTCATCAAACCATGGTACTCAGCTCTAATGCAGAAACTTTTGCAACACACCAAATATCTACAGCTTGGTGGAATGAGTATTGGCTTCACGCTGCGTTTTTCTGTAATCAAGTCAAAAATGTATGGTTGTTTCCTCCAACTCCAGCGCTGGTAATTGTAACTAGTGTTCCCTGTAAGACAGTGGTTCTCTAACGCAGGGATAGGCAATTAGCGGCCCACCACAGCATTTTCAGTGGTCCGCGGAAGCATTCAGGAAATATCTTCAGATGTGAATTTTGTGTGATTTTACATTTGTTACAATACTGCTTGCGCCGGATAAAGTTTATTTTCTCAAAACCAATTACATTAGAACCTTTTCTGTGTACCATTCGTGTTTTAGTTTCATTTAATTTCCGATCAAATTAGAACACACCGCCCTCCGCTAAGCGTGGTATTCTCAAAGTGACCCTCGAGCCAATTTAATTGCCCACTGATGTGATTTAATGTGATTCTGTTACTTGACCCTCCAGCGCTCTTGCTTGCCCGCAGTGTTTCCCGTGGTATTCTGATTAAGTGTGCACCTCATCTTTCGTTCATCTTTTCTTTCGAGGGCCCGGTATTGGTCTTCGTACCCTTTGCTAAAATTTATCTAAAAGGCCCTGGGTGATGGTATACCCTATGAAATAGGCAGCAGCTCAGGATGTGACGACTTGATGCTGCCGCTGGTTAATCGCACACATTTGCTCAGTCTTACATCGACTTGTGTTGTGTGAGCACAACGCGCCTATTTTGAGGCGCACTGAGGAAAGGGCAGATGTGTGGGGGACGTGATAGTTTGCGCGCCGTTTGTTACTAGCCATATTTTCAAAACACTACTCCTGGCGTTAGTCTTGGATGCTATATTTTGCAGGTAGTGCCGGTAGCTCAGAGACCAATGAAAAGTTTTATCAAAATTTTTGGTTGATTTTGTAAAGGGCATATGTTGCCTCCAGGTAGTATCTCGCAGCTCGTGGTATGCTTTCCAGTTTGCTAAATGGAAAACACTACAGGCATTCTTAGTTGTACTAAGTTTAACTCTTCAGTAATAGATGTAGTTCTGTTCGGTACAGTTTCTAAATTATCTGAGAATGGATCTTAAATGGTGTTGGAAGTTTTGTTGCAGTGCTCTAACGCTAAATTAGCTATGTCGAACCCGCGGCCCAGTCAAAGGTTTTGTGCGGTCCACTTTAGGTTTTCGCTGTAGTAAGAGTATCCTATATACTGACAAACCGTCCTTATTTTGATAATCTTGAAATTGCGATTTTTGTGGCAGGTGGTCTTCAATGCTACTTTATCCCGTCTGTTATCATTGCAGTTGGGATTGGAACGCTTTCAGTATATTAGCTTAAGCTAAATTTAGTTTGCCAAGATCAAAGTAAGCCATTCTATCTACGGCCGTCATTGATGTGTCATTCAGTGTGCGGCCCTGGTTAAGATAGTAACATAATTTTTGGTTCAATAAGTCATTTGGGTTGGACATAGCTGCGCTAATAATCACTATAAATCAACTTTTTGCTTGTGGTCTGGTGGAACATCAGAGGTTTGGATGTTGACCAGCGCAGGGTTTCTCAAACGGGCCCTCGGCCCTCTTGGGGGCCACGAGCAGAGGCCTTCACTAGGTAGCTTTGCCGTGATATTGCATATCCCAAGTGTCACGATATATTAAGTACTCCCCAGTTAAACTTAGAAGGGGTCCACGGCTCACGAAAGTTTGAGTACCACTAAATCAGCGTAACAGCACGCACTTTCTCTTGTGACACTCCTTTGCAGAGGCGGCGCCACCTTCATGCTTTCATCATTGATAACCAACACAAAACGATTTTGGGCCTGAAATAAGCATGGTCTCAAAAAAGATTGAAAATCATCTGGTCTTCAATAAATGTGCCCTCCTGAGGTAGGGTGCCTCATGAGATTAGGTCTCAAATGAACATATTTGACGTGAGTATTCTGAAATAAATTGTTTCAAATGAATAGGTAACCGCAGTTTGCCCAACGCTATCCTGGTAGCCGTCTCTTGCTACATTTGCCACGTTTAGCTAAAGACACACCGATGCTTGCACCTCGCCAAGTTTCACCAGGGATATTCGTATTTTGAACAAGCACATTCCATAAAACTGCTATTCCTATAGAACTGTCATTTGATCTTTTACTACGTAAGACCAATGTTGCTGTGCAAGTTGTGCCTTTCATATGCCATACCATAATAGTTTGTTACCATTATTCTTTATTAAATAAAAGACTTAAATGAAACAGGTATTATCAAAATTGCATTGCCGCATTACACCTGGTCCTGGCCACATCTAAAAGAGATTCAAAAATAGAATTATAATTCGTTGTTTTAACCGCAATTCTGCCTTAAAAAGCAAATTTTTTTTTAATTGGACACCTCTGGCTAACTCACCTATGACTGAATTTGCAGAATGTTTTCATGCGTTCCTTTCAGAACACTTCCTGATAAAGTACTCGCCGGAATGCAGTGGGCTGGCGACCGTTTACAGCCCAACACTTTATATTCTACAATGGACGATGACATTGTCATTCATGTTCCCAACCTGGTGTCCTATTTGAAAGAGAACTTTTTGAAACCGGACCTTTGCCAGTTACCGCGGCATGGAGAAGAGAAGAGCTGGGGCCGACCTTGTTTGGAGGACCTGCCGCTCTTGTGTGTCTACAGCTACCAGGCTCGAGATACGCCAACACGATTCTGGTTCAGCAAATGGTACATCTCCTATCAGGAGTTTTCTGGTCGTCAGTGGCCAGCTTATTGTCGAGGGGGAATGTACATCGCACCAGTGAAGATGATCCACTCGCTATTTCAAATATCGCGCCGAATGGAGTATCTTTTCCTTGCTGACGTGTGGATAACCGGGTTTATGAGAAGGAAGCTGGAGATGGGTGACAGCAACATTGTGGTAGGTTATCGTTGCTCAGACTTTAAATAAAAACATCTCACAACAAGGAGTGACCAGGTTGGCAAGTCCAAATGAGATTGGTTGAGGTTGGTTTATCGGTCGTCTCGATATGAGTAGTTAATTGGAAAACCTTTTTTGTGGGAAGTTGTATGTCAAACTGTGGCAGAAATGTGTTGAATGTCAAAAGTTTTGCATTCGATTTTGATTAATTTATTTGCAATCAAGATATCTTTGCAATAAAAGGAATAACGAGAAATAGAATTAATCAAGGTGATGCAGATATAAGTCATTGACAAAGGACCTGCAAATCAGTGAAGTCTTATTTCGTTCAAACATAAGTAATTTATGAACAAATGCCACAACATAGACAAACACTGCGCAAAGTAATAAGTGCAAACTTGTAAGAGGTATTTTTTGTATGAAAGTATTGCATCAAAACTTTTACTCTAAATATTGCCTGAAAAAATAGCACATAGACGCCAAAAAGTTACCTTCAAATTTCTGATATGACATTAACTTTTTCCTGGTTTGATTGAAAAGAGAGCTAAACCGATCCTGCTGGTATTTACGTATTCCACATCCCGTTTATTTGTGCTGTGTTGCTTGCAAAAAGATGGGTAGCGTAAGGCCCGAAACCAGAGGGTGGCAACCGGGCAATTGACCCCCTCCGAATTTATTTAAAAACAATTTTAGTTGTTAGGCACAACAACAAGTTACACAGCTCGTTGCGGCCCTGGGGGGCGTCGTACGTCAGACCAGTTTTAGCTGGATTAGAGATGAAGTTTCATTAATGCCACGTATAAATTGTTTCTTTTAGAGTCATGCCTATATGGTTTGCAAAGTAGGGTAATGGCCCTATTATACCTGCCGTAGTTCACGCAAATGTAATGAAACATAAACGAGCTGAAACAAAAAAGTAATTGAAGCAAAACAAGCAGTGGCGGCTCGTATGCAGGCACTGCTGAGCTGCAGCACCAGTCTTCCCTCTAAGAAAATTGTACACTGAGTAAATATTTGTTTTGTTGCGCACTGAGAGCATGCAATTGCGCAACCATGCAGATGCGTAATCAGTGAAGCGTTCCAATCGAGCTAAGCGATATATGTACAGTATTTAATTTGGAATGTTGCAATTGCGCGATGATGATATAGCACTGCGCAAATTGTTTGGTGGTACTGCGCATTTGCGCAGTTGCACACCTTAGAGGGAACACTGTGCAGCACCCCCTATTTTCACGCTACATTTCGTTTTTGGGTCACCTTATTGTTTTACTTTAATATTTGAATTTTCATTAACAAGACAACCTGAAAATGTGCCCTCCCTTCCCAAAAAGTCATGCACAAAGCTAAACATTAGACATTTATTTGATTTTGTATGGGAAGCACTGCAAATGACGAACGTCTGGAGCTGTGAGCGCTTGCAACGCCGGTGTCGCTGTAGCAAAGTATTGGAAGGGTTGTGGCCTGTCAATCAAGCACAACCAACCTGGAACTGCGAGCTGGAACTGTTGTTTCCGCAGCGCCGGGCTGGCAAGTGCAATGGACTGTGACAGGCAGCAGAATCACTTTGTTCGGCGCAGGGTTGCAAAATTGGCCATTTCATGGCCAATTTCGAAACATTTGGCCATTTTTGAAGTGCGCTGGCCATGACAAAACGCATTTGACTATTTTGTGAAAGTTGGCCATTTTTTGGCCATTTTGTCGGTTTGTTACTGTAAAATTAAATTTTCATTAAATATTTTGTCTTTTTGTATTTTTTGGACTGGCTTCATCTTCATGACATTGTTAGTGTTACAGGTAACACCATCGTACTTCAACCTTGTACTGCTTTGAAGTGTGTAGTAATGATTTAGCCCTTGCAGTCAGTAGATTTTGTGCAGGTGTTTCATTCATTCAGTGATAATCTTTTGGTTACCAGTAGTAGCTGCTGCACTCGTACTAGACTGCTGCACTCGGTTGTGTAAGTGATAATGTTATAGTAGAAGTGTTTTACATTGTTGGTAAGATTTTACTTTCAGAAAATCATCACTTTTACAGTAACACTCTGCAGTACTTCAACCTTGTAGGCTAAGTTTTGAAGTGTGTACTGTCGCAATATTTAGCCATTGCAATCTGTAGACTTTGTGCAACTGTTTCAGTCGGATCTCAGTTGAGTCAGTGTTTGCTCTCAAGTGTCCCTACCCTTTCATTCATACAGTACATGTGAACTTATTGATGGTTTTGAGCATGTGATTAACTGATTATGATCATCAACTTAATGTAATTCATGACTTTAACCTTTTGTTCACATACTTGGAGTACAAGATCAAGAGAATTCTAATCTTGTCTTTGAATTGAAAAGTTAATTTCACACTGTTTAACCACAAAATGGGTCAGAATTGAAGTAAGTATCTACAATAGTATTTAATATAAGGTTCTAAGTTTTATTAAGTTAAATAAAGACAACTTGTAACACATAATTACTGTTGTTTTAGAGTTAAAACTTGGTTCTTTGTCAAATCCATATTTTTTTCGGCAAAAAATATGCTTCCAAACAATTTGAGACCCCTGTGAATATAGAAATCACCACAATTAAAGCATTTTGTTATTTTGGCCATAACTTTTTCAAAAAATAACCATTTTGGCCATTTTTTATCGGGATTTTGGCCAGAAGCTACGGAAAATATCTGGCAACCTTGGTTCGGCGTAGTTCTGGTGAACTGGTAATGAGGCTTACTTGCAGTCAGTGGGGTGCAGAGGTCTGGTGATGCCCGGGGCGACTGTTTGATTGGATGCCCCCCTCTCAAATTCTGGTATTGAGCAGTGGCCTATGGTGGTCGTCATATTCACGTTTGCATATTCATATGACATCATATTCACGTTTGCAAACCAACGTTTTGGCGAGGTTTGTTGACACAACATGCATATTCAGGGACGCAGGAGCAGCGGTAGGGATGCAGTCCCATCGCCACGTGGAGCTTTTTGGGGCTTATCCCCCCCAAACAAAGCTCCAAGCCCCCCGAATTGAATTATGAAGCACTATAAATCGGTGGAGTTTTCATCAAATTTCAGAATGTCAAGCCCCCCTTAACAAACGTTAAGTCCCCCTGTAGAAAAAGGAAAGGGGACCAGTAAAACAGTTGAGGGCAGTGGAAACTTATAAAAACATCGTTACCAATTATGTTTGCTTCTGTTCATCAACAGTGTTGATCTCAAAAAGAATAACGGGAATTATAGAAAATCATTTTGAATTGTGTTGGTGCCGGAATAGCTGCATTAAATTTGTTTCAAGTCGATCATGATAAACCATGAAATTATCCATGATACTGTTATGAAAAACAGTAGTGTTGGAGGTGGGGTGCAGGGGTTGCAAGCGCACCCCCAAAAGTTTTGATTTGCTGAAATCTTGGCAAAAGCCCTGAAAATCCGGGTATCAATGGCGCCCAACGTTGTTTGACTTAAAATAATGGCGCCCAAGGTTTACATAAAAACACACCAAGACTTTTTTCTGGAAGTTACACCAAAACTAGGTTTTCATGATCTTGTGCAGAGGGGGAAATGCCCTCGCCATGCCTCCATTCTCCGGCGTCCCTGTGCATATTATTCTTCATGCATTCTTTTTACTCGTTGTTGTAGGTTTCAATGTGTCACTGCTATGAACATAAATTAATTATTAGCGATCCCTAAGACAACAGTTCACGACTGGAAAAGTATCCGCAACGCGTTAAAATAGGGGAGTAGAACACACTCAGTCCTACATCAGCGCAGTTCACAACTGCAAAAATAGAAGGCTGCGCGAATATCTTGTCGTATAGCAATCGATCAGAAGGTATGCGGCTGGGATGGCGGACACCCAGGGTTGACAGTTTGAAACTTGCTACAACTACACAAAAATTGAGAATGCCCATGAAGTGCGCAAGAAAAGTTTCGTTTTTTATTATGTGGCTGTTATATGTACAATTACTAAGAGGAAAAAAGATACGGGCTTGTGTGAGCCGTTTTGATCAATCCGCCTGAAATGCCATATTAATGACGAAGCTCGAAACGAAACGCATATTGCAAGCACAGGTGTGCGACTGTATTAGCACAAAAAAGAAATGGGAAACTAGTGATGAATCATAAAATCGAACTAGACGGCTGTTAGGACAGTTTTGAAATTTGGCTCAGAAATTCAATTGAGCATCCATAATTATCATTCTTCAGTGATGATGTAATTGGACCCAACCAAAACAATCCACCAGTGTTTTTTAAAAAGCCCACTTAAAAAAAACAATAAAACCCACCAAAAATCCCACTCCTTACTTTTCCTTTGAACAATTTACCATGAAGCAAAAAATAAAATAAGCAGCACACTTGTACAGTTAACTGCACATTTTTAATGAATAAAAACGAAAAAAATAGTACACACTGTATAGATGCTGAACTAGCATGTACATAAACTTAACGTGAAACTGCAGAGTTTGTGTGGGAGTTGCATTTCTCTGTTTGCTGTGCGCGTTCTTGCCAAGCCTTACCACTGTGGAGTGAATTGACCAACAACACTTTGCAAAAACAAAGATTGGGTACATTTCTTTACCCTCAAATTTGAATGCCATAATAGGTATAACAAGTTATTATTGTGTAATTCTGAAAATGGTGATATTGCATGTTGCAATAAAAACAATTCACAATGGGGTTTTGCGTTTTTTTTAAAGAACAAAAACCGGTTTCTTTTCAAAAAGAAAAACAAAATAATTCGGAGTAAAAAAACAAAACAGGTGGGTTATTTTTTTAAAAAACGGGTTTTTCTCAACCCTGATTGTTTTCAACCTGTTTGTGATTTTCCCTTGATCGCACGATCTGGAACAAATCACGTCAATATCAGTTTGTTTGGGTGTGCGCCACACACTTAGAGTATAAGTTCCTGGTATTGAAAAATGTGAGAATTACTGGCATTTGAGTGGGTAAGAATTAGTGTTGACAATAAGTTCCGAAAATTAAATCCATGCAGCATGTACGAGTCGACTTACAAAAGAAAAAAATAATCTAGGCACAACATTTACAATTGTGTAATTTCCCTCTTTTGATGCCCCCCTGCCTTGGATGCCCGGGGCTGTCGCCCCGTTCGCCATCGCCCCCCTCTGCACGCCATTGCTTGCAGTGAATATATTTGGTATGTATATTTACACTAGACAGCGGAAAAGTAAAGTAAAAAACAAGAATGATATAGACAAGGTGCCGTGCCTGTTTGTGCAAAATTTGTTTCTGTTATCAGTGGGCTATACTGTAGTCCCTAAGTTAGTACCTCATTGATAGGTGGTGATTTTTAATGTGTGTACTGGCTTTAATACTACAAGAGGTTGAAAATTCTCCCTGAGGTCATGTTGCATGTTGGGTTATTCGGATTTGCTATGCAAGGTGATTTGGGGTTTTGGGGTTGATTAGTAGAAAATGTATGGGCTATATTCGAAATGCGCCTTCAGCACATGCTTGACTTGACGTTTTCTCAGCCTCAAATTAGCAACACCGTGGAATATTATCAAGGAGAAGGCCTACAGTTTAGAATTGCAACAGAAATGGAACAGGTTTTGAAAGTCAAGCTCACATTCGTGCTTGAATCAAATGTCAAGCAGGCTTCTGAAAAATACCTTAACATCAAAATTAATTCTGACTACTGTCCTACGGTTTAATTGTAAAGCATGTAGTATAACACTCAATGTGTCAGCAAATCTAAAACTATGGCTGGTTGCACTTAATCATTGAAAATTAATTCGCGTAAATCAGCTATGTCCAAGCAGTACCCGCGAGTGGCATGTGGCCCTGTTCAAGGTTTTGTGTGAACCAGTTTAGGTTTTCGCTGTAGCAAAAGTATCCTGCATGCTCACAACCTGTGCTTGTTTTGATAATCATGAATTTGACATTTGGTTCTCAATGCCACTTTATTATGTCTGTTACCACTGCAGTTAGGATTCGGACGCTTTCAGTAGATAAGCTTAAGCTAAATTTAGTAAGCCATTCAATGTAAGGCCCTCATTAATATGTCGTTCAATCTGCAGCCCTGGTTAAAATAGTGACATAATTTTTGGCTCAGTAAGCCATTTGGGTTGAACATAGCTGGCGTAAGTGGTAATCGACCGCAGCATCGTTCTACTAGTGTGGTCAAATAACTGTGCTAAATAGTTCCAGAAATAACAATTGCTTGTCCTACATGATAAGGCACTCCTTTCTCTAGTACAGATGTGTGATATGATCACCTATGCGTGTTTCTGTTCTTGATGTCTTGAGTCAGTGCGACTGGGACAATTGTAGTTGGTAAATTGCGACGTTTTTTACGACAGCACTGTGGTGCAAAACAAACGTAATTTTTCTTTTGAATGATCGTGAAGACAATGTTATACGTGTGAGATAAGGCCGACTTCAGTGGATCAACAAACAACGAGCTGAATGTTGTTACTTGCGTCGGGTTAATGTGTGCTTATAACGTTAAAGATACCAGTGCCAAACCAGCCATTCACTCTATAACACAGGCTTCTCAACCGGGGGGAATTTCCCACTAGGGGGGAATCTTGTATTTGCACGGGGGGAATTTTGTATTTAGGATTTTGTTTAAAATGTAATATAGTTTAAGCATACATTAATTGTTGCGTCCAGTTCTGTAAGTTTATTAATTGTTTTGTGGTGTAGCACTCTCAGCTGCTCTCTAAATTGCCACCCATTTATGCGCAGCACACAAATTGTAGCCCATGTCGGCCCTAGACTTCGTTCAGAAAAAAAGTAAGTTAATTACTAATAATTTTGGGATTAATTGAATTAGAGGCCAAAGAGCTCATCAATTGTGAAGAGTTTAGTTTCTCTTCTTAGTGTACTGATGCAAATGCGTTCTTTACAAACTAAATTTCTAAGGAGGGAATTTTAACCGTGAATAACGGTTAAAGTGATGCACGAAATAAAAAAGGTTGAGAACCACTGCCATAACACGTCACTGCAATAATAGCAATATACGGAAGTCTCACAACTGGATCGTAGGAAGCGAAATGTAATACGTCATAACTGCGGCAACCAAAAGTCAATAAAGTCAAATTTTTTCTGCCTTTTCAAAGCTTATGAAACGTCCACAAACCAAATTTCACGCTCATACCATGAGGGAATCCTTAGTTATTAGGTCACAAAACAGTCAAAATTTATCATTAGGCCAAAATTTATCGTTGGGTCAAACTTTGCTTGCAGCACAGTTTTATTCACTTTATTGATATTTTTTGGAACTACAACCACAGATATTGATATGCTTTTGCAAGTTTTGTTGCAATTCTGCAATAAAAGTGGATTTTCTGCGATTTCTGACGTAATAATGTTGTTTTGCCCAATATTGGACGATTGAATATTATGTAGGATTGGCGTGGTAAGACAAGAAACGTGGTCTTACATACGTGGTTTGGTAAACGCTCAATCCATGACGCATATAGCGTTTCAACTTTATGATGTTCTCAGGTTTGTCTCTACTGTAGTTATTAATCTACTTATCAATATATCATCTCCAAAGTTGAACAACCGATTTGTTTTTATTTTGAAGCATACAGTACATGAATGTGCTTCAGGGTTAACCTCAACACCTAAAGCTTAACTATTTTGCAGTTACAAACGCAGAAATTTTATAGGTGAAAATAAAGTCAAAATTGTGAATTATAAAGTTAAAGTTTTAAGTTTTAGGTCAAAAACTGGTTGCCCTAGTCATAACAGTCCGCGCCGCAGTGGAAAATCTGATGCTTTTTAGTCGTTATAAAATCTTTATTGGGAGGAATTGCAGCACCTCCACGAATCATAGTCGCGAGCCCCTACTGAAAACAAGATAGCTGATGTTGCGTGTGCATTAGGGTGTTTCATTTTGCCCAAAAGCAAAACAACACAAGTGTTTTTCGAAATTTTTATCATACACGATAATAAATGATTGTACTTGATAAACGAAATCGTAGAGTGGAATTGTTTCTTTACTAGAAAATCTGTCATGCTGAAAATGAGCATTAAAATCTTCTTCTGTGATAGCTTCGACGCTGTTAGGCACCTCCTGAAACATGCGTTTAAAATTGCACTCTCGTGCGTGATATTTCTGTGAAAACGTTGTTCTTGAATCGCAACAGCTGCACCCGTATGATATCTGCTTGTGAAATGCACACGGTGTTCTATCACCATTAGGTTCTTTCCTGAAAATTACGAGCTTTTTTGCAAACACCATGTACACGTAATATTATTAAACAGTTGAACAAATTCGTGTTCAGATGGAGTGGCTGATTTCAGGCCAGCGGTGGATCCAGGGGGCGATCGCCCCCCCCCCTAAAACCTACGAAAAGTAACTTTATTCACCATGATTTTGTACAATTCGGAAAACAACATTCGCGATATAAGGTCATTTTGTCGTGCATTGTTTTGTCGCAGGAGCGTTGTGTAGCATACATCATTTCTCTTACCGTAGCGCAGCCGTCATGAGACTTGACTAACAAATGTTACTGAAATCGCCTCCCCTAACCTTACTGACTAGGTCCGCTCCTGTTTCAGGCCATTTTTAAATGACGGTTACGAGTAAGAGCCTTACAGAAGTTTTGTGGTTATGTTTTCACAAATTCGCAGAATGGCAGATTACTAAACTACTAACTTGTGACTTCAGAGTTTCTGACTTTAAACGCAAACTAGAAAAAAACGAAAAGGGTGTTGAAACGACAAGTCAGTGTCGCAATTAAACCTAAGACAAAACCATCAAAATATATCGTGCTGGAAGTATTTACTGAAAGAGATGAGCAGCTTCTTGCACAGGCAGTTTGTCGTACTTGGTGAACTCCTTAACTTCGACAAATTAAAAATTTCTATCATACCCGTTGTCAAGTAAGTTTAGCGGGGCTAATACTCACTACTAAAAAATTCAATATCCCCAAATCAATTGTTATTGGCATGTTTGATACGACCACGCTATAATTTTAAAACCGCATTGTTACAAATTTCACCTGGAGCGTGTGTGTGCGCGTGCTTTTCCGAGTACGTTTGCGTGCGTGCGTGCGAAGTTTTAAACAATTGTGGTTCTGATTTATATTTATCACAGATGCATATTTTATACGTTCTATGCTTCGCACCGCCACGACTACCTTTGAACCGGGCAAATATCCGGTTAAAAGGCTTGTTCGAGATCTTATTTTTTGTTTCCCTTCCACGGCAAGAAAACTTGTTGCTCAACTAATTTTGCCGTGGGTAACTGCTGGTTATCTTTTTGGGAGTATTACGCTGGAGAGCATATTCTTGTTTTTTCCCATTTTTGTTATGATACATGATGATGTATCTTACCAATAAAATGGTTGTAGATGATCAATCCAACTACTGACAAATCTGGAATACTAAATAAGGTTCCATGTACAGTAAATACTGGTTCGGTTTCGAATCTGCCTCATATTTCTTTTTCAGCCCGCCCCTCATTCTGTGCGCCACGACCTTCTTTATCGCAGTAACGAGGATTCTTTCCCTGACATTTTGGTGCAGCACCTATGGGGCGACATGTCAGATGGTGCTGACATTCCACTGAAGATAATCAAAACTTGGCAGAGATGGGACGTCACTTCCAAACTGAAAGACGCCTGCATTTTACCTTCTAGTGTGATGTGACTGATTTGCTGCAAATGGAAGAATTGATATTGTGACGAGTTCTTTCCTCTTCAATAACCAATAATTAGGGTTGATGTCTCCGCTTGTTGTTGACGACATTTGTTGAACCAACGTCTACATGGTCTACTTTACTTATTTTTGCCAAACTCTTGATGGTTTCATACCTGCATGTGTTATCTGTTTCGTGCCAAGTATACCATGTATTATTGGTTTTATTTTTTTTCATGACACACTTCATCAACCGGACATTCCCTGTAGATACAACACTAACCGTGGTTCATTTTTTATAACTATCATGCAAATTGTTGTTAACCTCTTTTGTCACAATTGTGTCTTGCCTATATCTCAGCAACTGCAGCATGATTCGGATGTGCTTTAATTGAAAATTTGGAATGCCTTTGCTTTGGAGGAAGTTATGTTCTGTTTGTGAAATCTTTTTTAAACTTTTGTTTGCACATTAGTAATAATGAATGCGACATAGCTCAGTGGCACAGTGTCGGCCTCACAATCGAAAGGTCTGGAGGTCGATCCATGGCCAAAGTTATCTTAGGGCAAGAGTGTTAACCTCAACCACCCATTAAGAAGCAGTCTTAAGTCCGAAGTCAATTGCAGTCACCCAAATAAGAAATTAATTGCTTCGTCACAGCGTGTGGAGGAGCCGAGGTGTCGTTCCCAATCTAAAGGCCGCAAAACGGTACCTCACTGCGGGGTTGTTAAAATAAACAGTGTTCCTCGTGCACCGCTGACACTCTTGACACCAGCCGAAAAAAGATACGTGACAATTTGTAGAAATTTTCAATTTTATTAAATTCTTTTTTTGTTTATTTCACCCGTACTGCTTCTTGGATGAGTGCCACTTTCCTGCAAAACTTTATTTGGTCGATTGTCGCATGCATGAGCATTTCCAGATATATCATAATTATCAAAGTTTTGCACATCAAGCCACGAATAGCAATTAAACGGAGGCGGTTGAGATTAACTTAACTAACTTGCACAAGAAGAGCTATACTGCAAGTCATTCAACATAGGCGAACGGGAAGGTATTTTGATGGGGGACGGCGGAAAAAATTTGCGCTGAAAATAACAATTTGCCGTAACTAACCTTTTTGATTTACAGTAATCCGGATGAAGCCTGAAACCTATTGTAAATCTGTTCTATACAGTTGAATTCGTTTATAACGGCTTCGTCTGTAACGTCAATTCGCCTACAACGTTACATTTTGTTCGGTCCCGATAGCATCTTTTACATGCATTTCAATTCGCTGATTACGTCAATTCGGCAATAACGTTTTTTATGCGATCCCCCAGAGGTACTGTTATAGGCAAATTCTGTAGTTACCTTGCTTGGTAACTAAAGGGGGTGAAATTCTTTGCATGTTGTGTTCTCCCAGACAAGAAACCTTACGATAATTGCCTTTACTGATGCAAATGTAAGCGATTTCAATGGCGCAACGCAAAGGTTAAAAGCGACGGTTCCGGATCGGAGGGCCTGACTCCCTGCACCTGCCTGCTGTTTTATCGTTGCCGTGCGCTTAAGCAAGGCACCTAAAGACGCGCACGACGCACTTAGAGGGGCCAAGCAATTTGCACGTCCGTGCACCCCGCTTCCACTAAAGATTGCACCTCGGGAAATGAAACACGCACTCAAAATGCATGTGCCAGTGTGCCTATGCGTATTGTATCGTATTCGTATACTGTGATTGTACCATGTACAGTACTGTACAATGTTCCTATAAATGTAGCCTATAAAACACTTTCCAAGTACTTTATACATGTATTGCAGTTTGTAACACTGGTCCATATCACACAAACCGCTACCAGGGTTGGTCCAAATTACACACTGCAGTCACAAAACTAACTTCAAAATGTCCCTACCTCAGCCAGTCAAAATTTGATGTTAAGATCAATGCTGCAATAGATAAGAGAAAAGTTCTAAAAAAGCACGAAACACCTGACATAAAAAATGAGAGCTTGGCCAGATCAAAGTCATTATGACCAGTCACGACTTTGGTCCAGATTACACACTACACTAGCCCAAATTACACGGATCACCCCCAAGTGAATATACACTGAATACACTGTATTGAAAATATTTTAACTGTTCAGGATTTTTTAGCATCTTGCGCTTGCCCTGAAAACAGTTTCCTTTAACATTTTTCACTGTTTTGAATACATTTCTTGCCATTCAGGATTTTTAAGCAGCTCTGAGCTTGCCCTGAAAAACAGAGTTTGCCCTAAAATTTTTCACTGTATTGAATATATTTTTACATTCAGGATTTTTGAGCAACTTGCGCTTGCCCTGAAAAACAGAGAGTGCCCTGAATGCACTGTATCGAATATATATTTTTACAGTGGCATGCGTTGAGGCTCGTGGCTGGGGAGGCACTGTCTCTTTCAAAGCTAAATTTTCGAGTATATGAATTGAATGGAGTAGCATAAATTCACCAATCAACCGGTTGTTGCAGAATGACTATTGCTTATGGTTTGTATCCCATATCATAATTTGTTACACACACATAGATACAGAGGCGATTCCAGACTTGAAAAAATGTAAAATATAGGAGGGCCAGAAGTGATTTGTCACCTACTTGATTAACGGGTCTCATAACTTATGCGTACGTTTACAATGCATACAGTAATCCAATCGAGAATGCAGACCATCAGTGTGATCGCCAGCTGCAGAGAGCTCCAATGAAATATACAAAGTAGAAGAACGACTGCGCGCAGTGCTGCAGATCACTAGTACGCAAAAACACGCACCAATTCACTTCATCCTACCCCACCCAAAATTAAATCGAACCGAAGGTTCAACGCACAGGCGAAGGAAGTACAAAACACGATCGATACGAAGCACAAAAAGCGACCAACTCACTACAAGGATACGATGCGGCCACAACAGCAATTACAAGCAACACGGAGCGCATTTGCACGACTATGTTCATCCGCAGGCGTAGCTTAAGAGTCCTCGCCTTTGTTACTATAAGATGACAGCATCACCGGGTGCTTCATTCGCCCCCAAATGCACATCCGCACTTACCGGTAAGATTTAGAATATAGGACGTACCACCTTAATTTATGTAACAAAGATATATAAGCTGGTACCCAACATAACCAACATTGGTGACCAGGGACGCCGGAACGGGAGTACATGACGGGGGCACTGCCCCTGACCTTTCAAAGGGGGCACAGGTTCCCTTAAATAACAGCATCATAGATAATTCAGGGACAACTGAGAGCGGTGAAATGACGAGGTATTGCCCCCTTGCCCTTTCACAAAGGGGTAGCGGGGGCGGAAGTGCTTTTACAGATCAGAATCACAGGTAATTTTATGATTTGTCAAGATCGACTTGAAACAAATTTATTGCAGCGATTCGCGCACCCTTATAATTAATAATGGTTTTCTATACAGTAATTTCTGCTATTAATTTTGAAGTCAACTTTGTTTCTGCGCAAAAACAAGCATAATTGGCAAAGATTTTTTTATTTTTACAAGTTTCCGTTGCCCTCAACTCTTTTACTGCCCCTCCCTTCCCTACCGCTGTTCCGGCGTCCCTGTGACCTTCGTGAATGTCAGAGCTTTGTTGTGCATGCAGAAAATTGTCGATTGTTACGACGCCAGACTGTAAAACGTTTTTGAGGCCTACGCTAGAATTTTTGTATATGTGAATGCTGTGACGCCGGTTACTTGTGTAGATAACATTTTGATGAATTTGGTGTTCAAATAAACTCGGCTTGCATCGAATAAATTAGTTTGATGTAAAAAATCATCCTTGAAAAGGTCTTTTGGATGGAGGGTGCTGGAATTGACCTTTCCTAGGACGCACCAGCAAATATAAGAGAATTTATTTGTTTAAGTTTAAACAGATCGTGCCACGGTTGATTGAGCAGGATGACGTCATAAGCTATGAGGGGCGCTGAAAATGGATCCTGCCTAGGGCGCTGGAATGTTTGGCGCCGGCCCTGGATGTAACAAGATATTTGACTTGGCCAGAAAATTGTACACGTACACCATTTAGAAAAACAGTCGATGGAGCAGATTGTTTATAGGCTACTTCTTGGGACAAAAAAGTTCACCAATGGTTTTATTGCCATTAAAATTGGTATCGTAGTCAGCAACATAATAATCACAAATATTCAGAAGACACTGGAGTCCACTAACAGTAGGGCCAAACACACGTATATCATCAACAATTATTAGATAATTCGCAGTTTTATTTCCCAAAGTGCACCCCACTCTTTCTGAGCCCAGCTGGATTGAGAGTTCATCAGGGAAAATAGCGAATTGATATGGACTCAGAACTTCCACTTGCCTTACCCCGTTTTCTACTGCAAAGCAGGTTCTTAACCTTGGTGCGATCGAACCCCCGGGGTTCGACGGAGCTGTTTCAGGTGTTCGACAGAGATCCTCTGAAATACAAAATTTAGCAAACGTTTTTGGCTATAATTTATTAATAACTAATCTGTATGTCAAAATAGAACAGTCTTCAGTTTCACAGGATTAGTGCAACACTGCCCATGCCATAAATAAGTAAAGGTACTCCTGTGCTTGAGAGGATAGATTTAATCGCAGCAAAGGCAACGCAAAAAGTAAAACAAACGTGCTGGAGTGGACATACGCACTATAATGTACATGCGGATAACTTGCTAAATTATAGCGTAAAGCTTTAGGCAAAACCGTGCAAGAGAAAGCGTATTTCGTATGATGCTGGATTCAAACTCTAGGTCACTGGTTCTTTACCTGGGATAAAATTAACCCTGGGGGTAAATTTCATATTCCAAGGGGGTAAATTTACTGAACCATTTATTGCAGCCAATGTAAATTTTTATAAATCATTCTAAACTGTGTTTGTTAATTTCGTACTTTCAATAAATGAACACCTTTGAGTGTATTGGGATAAATCTGGTGATCTTGTTTGATAAAAGGGTAAGATATGTGAAAAAGGTTAAGAACCACTCCTCTAGGTTGTAAGTTTTGCGACAATTAATGCATAGCACAGATGGTGATTTTTATGTTTATGATGTGGGTCTTTGCGGTAACACAGTAAGAAATGTGGCTCTTAGTTTCTGACTGGTTGGCCAGCCATGGATTAGGGCACATAAACGCTTTCATAAAATTTCAAATAATCAGTGCAGAAGATCAGAGAAAACGTTTCAAGTACGATCACTCAGCAAGGGGTAAGACTGTAGCAAAATATCGCCTATACCTGGCCGAGAGATTTGTTTACCCTAAAATTCCTATATAAAGTCACTTCGTTGATCATAGCCTACTCTTTGCAATCCAAATGACACGCAGAGAGTGAGATTTGCCACGATTTCTTCGATAGGCTGCCAATTTGTTATGTCAGAAAATTGTTTGCCAGCAGCAAACTTTAATCAAACTTTTAAAGCATCGCTGAAGTGGCGAAAGAAATATGTCTTATTTTAAAGTTTATCTTCTTCACATTCTTGCGATGCCAAATATTTGCCTCTATTTTTTCAGGTCCACTTTAGAATCAACAAAATCTGCTCGAATTAATAAGAAAAAATAATTGTTGTCAAACCTCAATATCTGAAAAGCTGATCGACAAATAGCCCTTATCAAAACTAACAAGCACAAAATGTAGTGAACGAAGCAACCTTAATTTTTTGCTAGATTAAGTTACAAATCACTAAAACGTTTGCAAAAACCTCTGCTTGTAGGAAACATTGTTTGTATGTGATTCATAAACGCGGCATATTTACGTAATTGATTGGTATGGATTTTGCTTATTTTCAGGATAAATAGGCAAAAGTGAGGCGTTTCTGTTTGTACAATTGAGGTAAACGGTCGTCGGGACTCTGGTGAAGATAAACTTTTAAATAAGGATCTTCCGTTTTTTTTGTGAAAGTGTTAGTGAGCCAGCTGTCAATGTTTGAAACATCGTTGACGTTTTGTGTAAACAGGTCCTTCATTCCCACCAATGCTTGACTGTATTGCGATCGGAGGGTCCGAGCGCCAAGGATGCAGATATTCCCACTGCGGTAGCACGCAACAAGAGAGAGTACACGCCGCGCTCACTCTATTACTGCTCGTTCGCCCCACACATATAAGTAGCGCCGTAGCAGCCCCACTCTGTCCTCCCAAAATGCTTACAGGGCCCCCCGTAATAGTGATTCATAAAAAAAAATTTCGACGCTGTGCTACATCTCGAGGCCTAATGGCCTTCCAAGCAAAATATCCTAATTACAGGCACAATTTTGGCAGAATCAGGCCTATAGCCAGGTTTTAAGGTTTGGCGGGACAAAATACATCTTCATGGGGAAAAATAAAAATTTATTATCCGCTCATATAGTACTTTCCGAACCACATCATAATTCAGTACTTTGCCTTAACAGGGCCCCCCAAGAGCAACTGCAATATGCAAGTAGGCTTCTCTGCTTTCAAAGGGGCCCCTAAAAACAACTGTAATGTGCAGGTACTCTGTTTTACAAGGGCACCCAGCAGCATCTGCATTTGTAAGTACTCTGCTTTCAAACGGACCACAATAGCAACTGTAATGTGTTAAGATTTCAAGGAGGCCCACAGTAGCAAATGTAATATGTAAGAAGGCTCACTACGCTTTCAAAGGGCCCCCAATAGCAAGTGTAATATGTAAGTCCTACACTTGCAAAGAGGCCCACAATGGCAAATGTAATGTGTAAGTAGGATCACTACGCTTTCAAAGGGCCCCCAGTAGCAACTGTAATGTGTAAATACCTTGCTTTCAAAGAGGCCCAAAGTAACTTTAATGCATAAGCACTTTTCTTTCAAAGGGCCCCCCAACTTCACTTATTTGTAGTGCTTCTTATTTCAATTTGGGTGTCGAAGCTTTCTTTGGGGAGCTAAGTGGTGACAGGACTGAATTTTGGGCCCCTAGGACAGCTTAGACCACCAATTGGGGGTATGGAGTGCGGCTGATACAACTCTGCACATAAGTGCTATTCTTAGCTCACTCCCCGCTCTTGGTGCACCACGCATAAGATCCTGCGCCTACCAAAGGTGGCTACGGATTCGGAGTGCCGGAGTCAACTCCGGCAGGATTTCGCAGCCTAAACCACTGCCAAGCGTGGATTTTTCGTGATGTCTCCCACGACACGTCTGGTTTTCGAGTTGAAGGGTAAGATTTGACTGAAACCTCACCGACCAGCATTTGTAAATGCTTAAATAAGCTCCCTCTCTCTCTTTTTCTCTAATTGCTAACCCCAGTCGAAAAGCACTGGGAAAATGTTTTACCAGAAGCACTGTACTCGGTGAGAAGACTGCTTTGTACAGCGACAAATACTACAACGCACGAGCGGGTTTGCCTTTTCCCAAGCGTTCTATGCTAGGTCGTTTATTTCCAACGTGGCTGATTACGCCAAATTCTTTGCTGTTGAAACGATTCGTTCGATATCATTGTTCGGAGCAATAGTGAACCATTGTGTGATGAAGTTGAACTTCTTGATGCTAACCTGAAAACAGCTCTTGTCCGATTTTCTGACGGAAGGGAGAGTATGGTTTCTGATTCTGATTTAGCACCACTGAGTGAAAATGAGCCATGCGATGTCTCGCAAACAACTCAGAAAAACTGCACTTCTGACACTGAAACAGTGCAGTCAGAGACCGGGCAGAAGGGACATGTCTGTCATGACGCTACTGAATCAAATGAAACGGTCGATCTGCAAGATCAGCCCCCGCAGGTATTAGGTCGACTAGGATTCGACGGCCTCCTGATAGTTTCGGAGAATGTGTATCTCTTTATCGTTTGTCGTTCCCATTTCTAAACTTAGCGAGGAGGATTGTGGTGAATCTATGATTACCTTGTCACGTTGTGGCGCCCGGGGTTTTGTGATCCTTTAATTGCGCCTCTGTTTCGCCACGCAGCTGTTGTGTTGTGCTTGCGATTTCTTTACTGCAATACTGCGAAGTGCTCTTTTAGTGCAGCATGCCTGTTATGGGAAGCATTCGATAAGCTACGTTGTTGTGTTCTGTCGTTGTTTCACGTAAGAACTTTATTTGTTCTCCTGTTTGTTTGTAACAGGAGAGCAAATAAAGAAAATCATTTTGACAGAAATCGTTTTGAGATGGCGCACCTCATATTTCAGAAATTCACTGTTGCAGTGAATTACTTTCCTCACGTTCGGAAAAGAACTCATCTCAGAAAATTCTTGCTACCGGCTGTAGAGAGTGGACGCCGGATACAGTGATGCTGATCTTACTATTAAACCTGCGTTTAAGCTTGAGAAGTAAGTAGGCCTAATCTAAAATTGGAAAAAATATATCAGTTCGGAATGAAGACTCTGGTTGTTCGGTTGTTTTTCCTTTCTCTGTGACGACATAATTTTTCAACCCGTCTGGCAAGTGTCTTTGTTTTTTTTCTGATGCAGGAATTTTTCAATTGGCAAAACATTCCGAACAGCAGCAAAAATAATCACAGGGTGCATGAAGCCCACAGCCAATGACGTCGTTTTCAAAGGCATTTCATTTTGTAAGGCTCAGTACTAGAAAAGAAAAGCAAACTCTACTTTATTACTAAGATAATGTTTGGAATGGCCTCATCAACCCTGCAACCTCTCATCTCAAAATGTATAAAGATTTGTCACCATACATGCTTCGTAATAGATTAAACTTCCGGATTCCCTGGGGAAGAAGAACAATTTTCCATTCATTTTTTTCGGAAAGCTGCTAGTTTGTGGAATGCATTGCCTGTTGTTGTCAAATATTCCGCTAGTTTTTCGCCCTTTAAAGTACGTCTAGGAACTTTCTACTGCGGCTCAAAACGTAACTGATGGCATCTTCATGACAACAATCCCCATGGTACTTCTTTACGCTGTAGACTGCGCTTGGGTCACAGTTAGGGTTGCCAGATGGCCGGTATTTTACTGCTAATTTAGCAGGGGCCAGTAAGAAGCCAGTATTTTGAAAATCTGTGCCTGAAGTCGGTATTGTGAAAACAAATGCATTGGAGTAACTCCAAGAAGAACTAGCGCAAAACTTCTCAAATTATAATGACTCTAGCAGTGAAAAATGTCAGGACAGTTCCTTCAGCGAACTTCATTTAATTCAAACGGAGGCAAATTTTAATTACTTGTAACTTAACGATACTCATAGTCTATTTGTTTCCTCTGTTCCGTTGTTAAGTCAAATTTACCATACTCCTTCGTCTTGAACGTGATCTGTATGAGCATTATTTGGCAATTTACCGTGAAACCAGCGCAGGTGGAGTTGTCTGAACTACTACAGGCAACTGCGGAATAAAGCAGGAAAATTTGAGGAATTGTGTTCTTAATAAATCTTACCAATTTTCGTTGATTCAGTGTTTTCTCAAAGTTCTTTTCGTATAAAGCAGTTTTCATCGTGAATGTGATTAATGTACAAAAATTAATCTCTCTGATAAAATTTTTACCTCAATCATTGTTACTATCGGCACAGGTATGGATAGGTTATGTTTGAATGCGCAGTGTTCACTAACTATTACAACAACTCGGCCTTCGCCTCATTTCTATTATTCTTTCGATAAGATTTTGTCACTGTTGAATAAAAGGGCGGTATTTTTACAATACGCATCTGGCAACCCCAGTCACAGTGTCTTCAACGTGAACAAACGTACTTACCGCTTGTGCTCATATAGTGGCAAAGAAACATAGGATCATCTACTCTTTTAGTGTAGTCTGCACTCCGCGTTGACCTCCTAGAATCTGGAAGTGTAAAACCAATTTTATTGAAAGAAGGTCTGCAAAATTTATTGTAAATTTTAAAGTGTATTATACGATCATTCAAGACTGTTGCAACTTTTGGTTTTTGGACATCCTTCGCTTGAACTTAAACCCACTACAAATATTTATAATGCTGACTCTTAATACCTAGAATGCACTAACCGCCTTACTTCACTATAACACCTTGGACTTCTTTATAGTAATTATTTTATTATTCTGAACTTAGTTTTTCGTTCACATTTTTCTTCTTCGTATAATTTTGTTGTATGCTGGCAGTATAATAACCCGTCTGTTAAGTGCTTGCAATCTTTCGTTAACTGTACGTCGTGTGTTTGTTCGCTCGACATGGCACGACGAAGAGCACATTCAGGCTCCGGCCTGCTGCTCGTGATCGAGCGGTCATGATTATGAAAACATTCCGCTGAACGTCATGATCAAAACATGAAAAGCATAAACATTATCATGAAAAACATTCCGCTGGCCCTTGGTTTCTCTGTAAAGAGATACTATATTCCCTATTCTACTCAAAAGAGCCTTACAACTTGATACTCCAAAACTCCAACGAGTATCACTAAGTTGTTGAAGCTCCACAAGCTGCTCTTTAGTATAAATTTCTTTTTGATTGGCTATCCATAAACGATGAGCAACAGAAGTAAAAAGTAAACAATAGAAACGCCCATCAGAGCGAAAAAATCTACCCCATCTGCCTGGAACTGCTATGAAAGCATCCACGAGAGGTTCAAGCGATGAGCAATACAATGAACGTAAAGGACATTTGTCGCGCATGATTTTCTGAAGGCCGCCTACTGCACCACGCCACTCATAACCGCTGCATCATCATACCCTTGTTCAACCAGACTGTTCTAAACCACAATCTAAGCCACAATTTTGAATAAACGTCAGAATCATTTTGCTTGAGCTACATATCAGCATTTTTTCATGACGGTTTTGTCATGTATTTCTACCGGTTGCAAAATCCGCAACACTTTCGGACAGAGGCAATGTCATCAATGCTCGCTTCCCTGTGGCCGCGCTGCGCCATATCTTGAGTAGCAGTTAGCAACAGAACTTCTCCAATTGTTTTAATGTAATCTCCATGTTCGTTTGCTTTTTTCTCATAAGCTTCGTTTACTATCTAATGTATCGAACTACTTGATTGGTCAAACATCCACTTACATTAAGTCCATCGTATCATTGCCGAATTGTAACTTACGGATTTAACGTGTTTTTTAAACCAGGAATCGGAGTCTTGAGCTTTCTTTCACTTTGAAAGCCAGTGTTTGTATATACAGAATCTTTCTTTGATCCAGATGATGTAAAATGCCGTTAAGCAAATAAATCCGCGTCTCCGGTTTGTGAATACTCTAACCATGATTGTTGTTGGAACCAAGCAAACGGAAAACATTTTCCTCTCTAGTCATCGCCACCAACGCAACTCTTAGGTATGAAGACGTTTAAGTTGTTTCGGTATATCATTTTTTTTAATGAAAAGACGTGTATGTAACACTTACTGGAATACTGTACATTACAAGTTTGCCATCTACTGTAGTTACTGTCGTGACAGCGAAAATTGCTTGCCTCAGAAAGGAAAACCCAATAGGGATGTAGAAGCAGGTCAGCATAGGAATCATAAACACCCAGTATCTATGAAATGCTGCTCAGGGCAGATAGTTACAAAAGGAAGAGTACGATCGTTAATGTCAATAACCGAGGCACTCCTAGAAAATCCAAATTCCTTCCTGAAACAGTTTGTGGCGAGCCCTTTCGCAAAGTGACCGTTAGGCCTACACAATTTTGTTGAACAAGCTCAAAATGTATTTTACTGCCTTCCCAATATCATATTTGGTGAAACAGGCTTCAGTGCAGTCGCCGTGGTTCTTTCCAAGCAAATAAACAACGAAAAAAATACTGAACGTAGGATGCACGATTACTTCTTAGTGACCCCCAGGCTGATATGAAGCAACTTGTAGGCTATTCCCTGCACCCCACACAACTATCTCATCAACAATACTTGCAAAACTGTTTACTAATAAACTATTATGCTGCACCAAATTGTTAGAGTAAGGATCTTCCTTACAGCGATAGAGAAAGTCGTGACGTTTAGAATGAGGGGCGGTCGTAAAGAGAAACATGGGACAGTTTTGAAATAGAACCAATATTTGCACAAATTTAGTTTATGTACCCCTTTATCAGTAAGTATTCATCATCAGTCATTTGTATTGGCAACAAATAGTAATGGTTTATTCAAGCATTTTTGTGACTCAAATCACGAAATAACACAAATGCAAAAGAGGAAAAGAACAGCATCAAAGAGCAGGAATTAATTGTATTTTCATGAGAATATATAAACACCAAAACTTCACGCTTAGCTGATTGTGTTCTAACGTATTTGTATCAAAAAGGATTGGCGAAAAACCTTATGGGTCAACTGCTCAGCCAGTCCTGTTGCTAGCACAAATCAATTTTTAATTGAAGACGTTTCACATGTAATAAAAGAAGAGCAATGAAATGCATCGATTCAAAGTTAGATAAGTAAACAAAACAGCACCAACAAAAAACAGAGGGGAAAAACATGCTTATATATAGTGGGGCGAGCAAGTGTAGAGGTAAAAGATTTGAGGGAAATTTGGGACACTAAAAATAATATTACAGAAAGATGGAAAGCATATGAAACGAAAATCCACACGATTTTTCGGAAGATAGCAAGACATTTCTGTATTGTTTTCCAAATAAATAAGGCGAGAGAGATTCCAAATTTTCAAAAATATTAGACAATACCTTGGGACCGATATACTTTGAGGAGAGCTGATCCAGAAATGTTGTCAATCTGGGTAAATGATATGTTTCCAAACAAGCAGACCTTGTTTGATTGTTGCGAACTGATGAAATATCAAAAAAGTATTTATCAGTTGTTATCAAGTTGATGAGGTTGTTCACCATTATCAAAAGAGTACATGAATTTGGCTACTGACAGTCCTAACAAGTTTGGAATATTAAGTAAACTGTGTTTAGGTTATAGATGTTTTAGTTTTGTCATACAGTAGTTTATTGAGGGTTCTTACAGCTTTATTCTGCAATCTGGTTGGAGGAATTAAGGTAGTTTTATTTGCACTTCCCCAGTTAAACGTTCAGTAAGTTGGATAGGAGTGAAAAAGGAGCAACGTATACAGGTTTGACCTATGAAAGATTGGTACAATGTTTTAATTTGAACAACATTCCACATAATTTTAAGAGTTGTGTCACAACTCTTTAGTTTGAGGCTTCTAACTGAGATGATCAACACGTATAATGCCACGATGTTTTAAGCTCCTTTGTTTCGATATTGTTTGGCGATTAAAAGAAACTGAAAAATTAATAGGCTATTGTTATGTTTGTTGATGAGCATGGAATTACATTTGGAATGCAGTAATTGGTACATGATTTGTTAGCACGAACCCGGTGATCATTTTTTCAAGCTCGTCATTAAATAGTTTTTCCAAAATTTTGTGTTCTTTTCCTGAGATGTGAAGATTGATATACTCAATATCCAGGGATACTCAAATTACGGACCGCGGTCGTGACGGCTCGTCAGCCACTCAAAGCTGTATTCTATACTCAGACGTTTTTATCCCAAAATCTTGCGCTTTTGGCCGTACTTCTAATCTAAAGCATTAACTCATCGCCAATTTCCAAAAAGCACACCCCTCTTAAGTAACACATATAGACAACAAACATTTGTGACAAGGGAGGCTGACAGCAAGTTACATGACAGGTATTAAAAAGATGAACCTCAGTGGATGAAGTGTGTCAGGAGAAAAAAAATTAATCAATAGCACATGGTATACTTGGCACGAAACGTAAAACTCATGCAGGTATAAAAGCGTCAAAGGCTTTTCGAAGATTCAAAAAGTAGTAGACATTGGTTCAACAGATACAGTCAACAATAACTGGAGACATCTTAACCTTATTGACCCCGAACTATTGGTCATTCAAGAGTAAAGAATTCGTCAAATTATCAATTCGTTCGTTCCCAGAAAATCAATCACAGACAGTGGAACGTGAATGCAAGCGTCTTTCAGTTGGGAAGTGACGCCCAACCTCTGCCAAGTTTTTATTATTTCCAATGAGATGTCACCAGCAACTGACATGTCGCCCCATAGATGCTGCACCAAAATGTCAGAGAAAGAATCCTCCTTACTGCGGTACAGAAGGTCGTGACGTACAGAATGAGGGGCGGGCTGAAAAAAACATATGGGGCAGTTTTTAAACTGAACCAATATTTACATGGAACCTTACATGGTATTCCAGATTGATCGGTAATTGCATTCACCATCAACAACTATTTATTGGTACCAAACATCATCATATATCATAATAAAAAGAAAAACAACACGAACATTCTTTCAAGCGTATTATTCCTGAAAAGATAACCATCAGTTACCACCGGAAAAATAGGTTGAGCAACAGGTATTTTACTTGCCTGGAAACTTGATTAACAGAGCGCAATGCGGAAAAATAAGTGCAAATTTAAGAGCAATGGATACGTTCCTTTTCAATGCAAGGGCTAAAAATAAACAGCAGCCACCTCAAGCGTTCTACTGCAGAGGAACTTTCAAAGTGAGGGGAAACTAAAAATGTGATCTCGAACATGCCCTTTAACCGGATATTTGCTTTGTTCAAAGGCAGTTGTGGCTGTGCGAAGCATAGATCGTATCTAACACACATCTGTTAAGTACAAATCAGAGCTAAACGACAATTCTGTAAAACTTTACGCACACACCTGGTGATATGGTGAATATACGGTGAGCGTTTAAAAACATATCTTAGTCGTAGCAAATATGGCAATAACCTTGATTTGCTTTTGCTGAATGGTAGATTAAATCTTTAAATGGAGAGTATCAAACCCACAACCAGTGATGTGGCCGAATCATATTTGTCGAGTCACGAGCCCTTCTGGTCAGAGTCATCTACACGTTTTACGAGTCGAGTCACAAGCCTTTCGAATCGTAGTCACGTTAAAATCACCTACAAGTGTTACGAGTCGCGTCGGAGTTGAGTCATGACATGGTCGAGTCAGTATCGAGCCACAAGAACTGTCGAGGCACTTCAAGTCATTGGTTTACACAAGCTGGAGTCAACGTCGAGTCAAAGAAAATAAATGAATTTATTTATGCTTTTGTTTAGCTACAACGTGGTGCGTCATGAGCTAAACATTCTCGCCCAAAATGGTTTCAGCACTTTTGTTACAGGCTACTTAGATCTAAGCATTTGGTGAAAGCAGTTTTTTCGTTTTAGCTTTGATTGCAATTCTCTTGTTCACTATCAGCCAATTCCACGAGTCTAGCTTGCTGCAACAAAATACCTCTTGTCTTTCATTTGCCCCAATGTATTGTGCGCTGCTGGCCCCTAGGTGAAGAGCAAAATCTGAGATCTACTACAGTGTCCGGTGGAACCACTGATCCTGAAAAGCGAGCATATCACCATTAGGAGACGCAATCACAACAGAAAATTTGGGCCAGTATTAATTAATCATGCGTCACTGAAGCAAAAAAGCTAATTTCTTTGTTGCCAAATTAACTGTGTAAGTGTGTTTGTCAATAAGACTTAGAGATTTTGCAAAAATCACTTTCACTCGAGTCATTCATTGTGACTCGATTCGAGTCATAAATATTGCTATGAAAAGGTACTTGCGCCCCCGTTTCCCCTCTTTCGAAAGGGCAGAGGGTCAAAGCCCCATGCCATTTCCCCGCTCTCCGGCGTCCCCCCTCGTGTCATAGCCTTAAGTCACGCCATCACTGCCCGAAACGTGCTTGGCAACAGATATGATAGATATTTCTATTTTGTCGCAGTTAAGGAATTCACCAATAAATCCACCAATCATGACAAAATGCTTCTGCAAGAGGCTGCCCATCTTTATTAGTTAATACTTCCAGCACGACATATTTTGATGTTTTTTGCGTACACGAATCTGGCTTATTTCGACATTCCTTTTTGTTTTTTACTGGTTTGCATATGAAATCAAAACTCTGAAGTCCAAAATTAGTGGTTTAGTTATTCTGCCATTCTGTCAACTTAAGAACACATAACAACACAACTTTTGTAACGCCCCTACTTGACTTATAACTGTCGATTCAAAAGCGTTTGTTTTATAAGGCGCCATTGCGACGAAAAGAACGAATTATAATTATGTTTTTGAATCTCGTTCAGACGCGCCCAGGTGTAATATGGCAATTTTATTAATACGTGTTTCACTTACGTCTTTTATTTCAATAATTTGTACAAGCCATTGTTCCATTGGATGTTAAAGGCCTAATTTACACAGAAACATTGAACTTACGAAATAAAGACCAATGGCAGCTCTATAAGAATAGCAGTTTTATGGAGTTTACTTGTTCAGAAGACGAATATCCCCGATAAAAGTTTGCGAGGTGCAAGCATTGGTGTATCTTTATCTCAACGTGGTGAATGGCGCAGGAGACGGCCACCATGATAGCGATGAGCAAATTGCAGTCATCTACACCTTTGAAATATAATTTTTCAGAATACATCAAACGTCTTCATTTAAAAATTAATCGCACGAGTCACCCGTCTTTAAGTGGGCACATTTATTGAAGATCAGACGATTTTTAATATTTTCTATTTCAGACCCAAAACGTTTGTGCTGCTTAGCAGTGATAAAAAATGAAAGAGGTGTCGCCTTTGCAAAGGAGTTCCGCAAGAATCATCAGTGCTTGCTGCTTAATATTTACACCTCTGGGCTGTGGCATTCCACCAGACCACTAGCACAAAGTTTATTTATGGTGATTATTTAGCCTTTAGCGTACTGTAACAAAATGTAAAACACGATTTAAAATACCATTCTCGGCTGATTCAGAAACTGTACAGACTTTCAGTCATAAAACCACATTTATGACTAATTCAGTCATAACTACATTTATGACTGAAGACTAAAACTTACAATTAAGAATGCTTGCAGTGTTTTTTATTCAGCAAACTCTGAAGCATACTATGATCTGCGAGATACTACCTGGGGGCAGCTTATTCCCTTGACAAAATCAACCAAACACTTTGACATAACTTTTCATTGATCTCTGGGCTACTGGCCCTACCTGCCAACTATAGCATCCAAGACAAACGCCACGTACAATTTTAGTAAATGTGTGGCTAGTGACAAACGGCGTGCTAACTATCAAGTCCCCCACACATCATCTCTTTCCTTTACGCAGCTGAGTACTGCGCCTCAAAGTGGGCGCATTGTGCCCACACAAAAAGTTAATGTAAGGCTGAAAAAATGTATCAAGTCAACACATCCAGAGCTGCTGTCTGTTCTGTAGGGACTCATGGGCGACATGGGTGACTGCACACATTTTTCCAGGGGGCTGGGGTGGCAATGTCGACATGTTGCTTATCATTTTGCAGGTTGCTGACGATGACCTTTTCAGGTTGTTGACTACGATGCAATGCAAAAGGACGTTCACAAAATGCTTTACCCTTGCTACACTAGAAAATGCACTAACTACTTCACGGCAAAAGTGACAAAACTTTCGCTTTGTTGTCGCTCTTTTTCACCCATGCTTCTTTTCACACAGTATAAAACCACGTGGCTTATCGCTACTATAGTATTCGGCAGTCACTCTCCCACTGCACAATCTGCCAAGATGTCTACACTTAACAGTCACATGTGCTTTTTTGATTTTATATGGTGTTTTGCTGGCGCTTTATAAGTACAGTGGTCTTGCAGCGCCACTACTGGGTTTGTACAATGTCTGGTATGCAATCCCCGAGAGGTGCCGTTACGGGCAAATTCTGCATTTACTTTGCTTGTTAACTCAAAGGGTTGAAGTTCCTTGCGTGTTGTCTTCTCGCAGACAAAAAAATTTACGGTAATTGCTTTTAGTGATGCAAATATGTACGCGACTTCGATGACGCAACGCAACGCAATGTTTTAAAAGCGACGGTTCCGGATCGTATGGTCTGACTCCCTAAACCTGCCTGTGTTATCGCTGCTGTGCGCTTGAGCAAGGCACTTAAAGATGCGCACTCAAAGGAGACAAGCAATCTGCACGTCCGTGCTGCCCGCTTCAAAAACTCCTGTTAATCAATAGAGTCTACCATCTTAAAATCCTTCACCTCTACCCAGCGCAAACTCCACAACGAACAAAGGAGAATTACCGAATTCTTATATCAAGCTGTTGAAATACCGACATCTGATTGTTCGATTTTTACAGTAAACGAGGGCTTGGTCCAGATCAAAGTCACTATAACCAATCATGGGCGCAATTTTGTTGTAAAATGTGGGAGGACAGCTGGGTGTGAAACCACAGAAGTGACGTTTTATGTATACCGAGTCCCAATCTTATTTGTAGAGGTGTTTTGAGAGCAACACTAATCACGCTTTGTCCTTGCAGATGATGTACATATTGATATACTTAAATTTGTTGCTGGACATGGTGCTGTAGTTCAGCCTGCTTCCATTAATATCGTATTTGGATACAAAGAAGCACAGCAATATAGTAGAA
>Ga0210059_1001629_pt1 | contig 34207 bp, 18 predicted proteins | sample Ectturendosymbi2_FD_188042 | JGI IMG/M metagenome (GOLD analysis project Ga0210059, IMG submission 188042) | Ecteinascidia turbinata endosymbiont from Florida, USA - Sample 2 (SPAdes) (version 2) | ecosystem: Host-associated > Tunicates > Ascidians > Unclassified | place: Key West, Florida... | reverse complement strand
TGAGCTGAGACAGCTGCGCCGTTCCATTGGCGTCTCATGCAGAGAATAACGCACGAAATGCGTTAAGAGAAATGGAAAGCACCGATGATATTAAGAGCTCACAGGTGTGAATTGATTGCAACAAAACACCGCCTCTTTGTTTGGTCAAGCGCATCATTTTCTTTTACTACAAAAATACCGCTTGGGCTGCATCACCCCTTAGGTGCGGCTAGAACACTACTGAATTTAGTCACATGCACTATACGCGCTGTTTTTTGGTGCTTACCACATCTTTCTAAAACCAGACAGACGTACAAAGATCGCATTACCAGTGAACAATTCGGTTCAATCTTAACAGTTGTTCGTCGAACTGCTTAGAACAGGAAATGAAACTTTCGTTGTACGTTCTGAACGAATCGTCGAGATTGAATCAAACTGTTCACTGGCATCTAACCTTTCCTCCGTAAAAACGTGAAGCTACTCACTTTCGCAACGTAAGCGCATTGAATAGTTTTACTGTTGCATATGGCCGAGATGGGTGCGCGGCGATCATTGGATAGCTTGGTCTGCGACGTTTTTATACAGGTTAGGTCACGTCATCGATATTTGTCTGAACGGTCGCTTACAGATTTAGGTGCAGCTTGTTTCCTGGATCTCAGATTACCACCGGTCTTCAGGACAGGTTGCGACGGTTTTTATGAAATTCGTTCGTTCCGTGTCAACATACACCTTTTTTGGTAAGAAAACCTAGATTTCAAAACTCCGGATATCTGAGTATATTTTGAATCTTCCCCCAGCCGCATAATTCAACGGTGATATTCCGGACATGGAGAAAATTCGGACGAAGGGCAACCATAGCTTATAGGTGACAGCGGCAGGCACCAAACGTTTCTGCACCAAATGCACTTGAGCAAATATTTAGATACCACCGACATCGCAAGCTCTTTGTTGCAAAAAGCCGAACTGTCTACGTTGATCGGTCAGCACCAGGTTCGGATTGTTTAATCGAAGTATGTACAAATCATGGGCGACAAGATATTCCACACCGCAAGGAATAATTGCTGCAATGACATCAGAATCAATGTTGTTGAGACCGTAACTTCAAAATTGTGGATTTTGCCGAAATTTTTCAAAAAAATGTTGTCACCACTTCCAAGTTATTTTTTTTTTCAAATTTCTGGCGTTTTTCCGACCTGTTTTGATTGTTTCTTACCTGCAAATATAACAAACAAAAACTCTTTGAATTATACAAGTTTTCATAAGCTATTTCTTTGCGATATTCAAAGCAGGCGCGTAACCAGCTTGGAACACCAGGAGGGGCAGAGTTTTCTGAGAGGGGTCCCATTTTTCAAGCTATGAACAATAGTTTTAAACTATTTCCAACACATTTTGCCAGGGTGGCGAAAGAAATTGTAGGTGGGCTTCGACCCCCCTAGTTATGGGCCTCATCCAAAGTCTCTGGACAATAGACTGTGACCAAGACCTATAGCCTTCGAGACTGAGACTCGCAAAACTGGTTCTCGAGACTCCATGACTGATCAGAATGCAAAACAATTCGGTTACTTTTGTATTACTTGTTTCGTTTACTGCGTGTCTTTGACCACCGTTACTTCACAAGTGCGTGGGTTTTGAAGCACAGCCCTTAATGATGAAAAATTACCTCTTTATTTCGATGCGTTAACCCTTTGGTGGTCTGCAACAACACGGGACGATTTGTTTTGCCACAAAAGCTGCAATGAGTGGTGAATAAGCCACGCGTACTGCCACTGTTAGAACGCTGGCACACTAACACCGTGCATTTCTTGCAACTTCAGCCGCTATTTTGGTTAACATGGCGATCTCCTGATAGCAGACAACACTTGATTGTTTTTTCAAAGGTACAAATACGTGTCACTTGTGAACATCGGTCAGATCAAAGATCAAGGCATTCGAGTCAGCAGCAGATGTCTTTGGGATGAAAAGACTGACAACTGGAGCTGCGCCTCGTACGAGGGTCGCACGTTGTGGGCGACGGCGGTTGTCTTCGGCATCTACTACGAATAAGCTCCGGCGAGTGCTCGGGGTTTAACAGGTTCTTCACCAGAAAGTGATCACCATAGTATCCGGAAACTGCGTATGATTTGTACTTTTTATTGCCATTGTTCAATAGACGCTTCAGACCATCGTTTAACTACTATCTGCAATTGTTCTTTCAGCCCAGGTGATATGAAACAGTGCCTAGCAACGCGCACACAACAGACAACGTGTAGTTGCAATGATATACGAGGCCCCGAGAGCGGGCTCATATGCGCCCAGGGGCGTAACAAGGTTAGATGGCACACGGGGCAAGAATCAAGTTTCGCGCCCCCATTTTCGAATCTGAGCTCTTTCGGAAGCAAATGTACTGTATTGAAAAAGTACTTGCGATATTGTTGGGACTTTCCTGCGCCCACCACAGTGATTCGGCGCCTGGGGAATTGAACCCCCCTTTCCCCCCCGTTACGCCCCGGCCGTTAGATTGACCGACAGAATCATTCCGCTGGGCGTGCGATAACACTTCAATTCAATGCGGCTGCTTTTTCGGAGCCAACTGACGACGCAGCACTCTCTTTTATGAAACGCAACGCGCGTGTGCGACTCAAAAAAAGCAAGATATGAACATGTATTGTGGACAAGGACATGCTATTTGGCAATGTTAACAGGACTGGACACACGGCTGATAGTTGTCGCAATTTTAACTGCGACCTGCATTACGTAATCAACCGACCTGCTTCTGACTACAGGCAGTGATATTTAACAGCGGCGTCATTCATCAATACGTTCTTCGCGATAAAAGAACCCTGAAAAGCATCAGCAATGGAGCATAACAGTCTAGCTACCCAAAAGCTGATTAGGCTGCTGCCCGCAACATGTTGCCCGGCGACCCCACAGCGAGACCAGACGCGCAATGCAAAGGAGCTGTTTGGTTTTAATCGCAAAAGGTGCACCGAATGTTTCTGAATATCAAGCCGAACTAACAGTTTTGCATTTTCGCCGTGGACATCATTGTTCTATTTTTTCAAAAAAAAAAAAAAAAAAAAAAAAAAAAAAAAAAAAAGAAATAAGAAAACAAAATCGAGTACGACCAAGTCCAGCATGGATAACCTCAGCGTGGGGCAAGATCGAGAAAAAATGTTTCAGCGAAAAACACGAATGGCAGCTCGCATTCCAAAAACGGTCGCGCTTTTTGCATTAGCCTGTCGCATATGGCTCTTCCGGTATAGCCAGACCTTCCCGCCTGGTGAGCGTCTGATATGCGACAAGAGCGCGTTGGGAACATTGCAATTTTACGATTTCCGTTATTAAAGATGAGCAGCTAACGACGGCCATCTTCGTTATAAACTGCGAAGCGAACGTGCAAGGTCAACTAAAGGTAATCTTCTAAAAACAAAGACAACTTGATGATGTAATCGATGGGAAGCGGTGAGGATCCAAACAATTGCCATTGTCACATTAATCATACCAATGGAGGAACACTGCATATGCATCATGGCAATGGATAAATGGTAACCACATGTGACCATTTGCGGCAAATGCAAGTTTATCGATTTTTGAGGCTGGTTCAGCACAAACAAGACGAAGGTTAGAATGGGACTTGTAGAAGCCTGCAGTACCAAACGGGGCTCAAACTTGCTTTTGTTTTCATGGCTTCTTTTAGGTCGGTAAGGTTGCGCTAATAGCCGTTCTCAATGCTTCCAGCATTCACGTAACGCGACCCCATACAAGAAACAAAGGGAGTATGTGGAATCAGTGACCGCAGTCGGCGCATGCGCAAAGATAGAATAAAGGGTAGAACGGGGCCGTTCACGGTTCAAGCGGAGCCGAAGAGTCGACGACCTGCTGTGTATCCGGTGTGTCCTGCTGGTCCTGTGTCCCGGGCGCAGATTTGTTGTCATTGTCATCACTTGTGCTGGACACGGCTGGCGCTGATTTGGCCTCGAGTTTCGCCGCAGCGGCCTCTGTTTCGTGCGACGCATCCGGCGCTGACGTCGACTGCGCCTCGGAAGTGGAGACCTCGTTCGCCGGGGGGGCCAGGTCAGACGCGGCGTCTTTTTCGCTCGAACTGGACGCCTCGGGCTGGTTTACCGGTTTAGTCTCTTCCTCCATTTTCTGGAAAAGCTTCCGTTTTTCTTCCAGCTGCTTCTGGTGGCGTACCCTGTATTCCAGGGCGCGGAAAACTTGCTCGGCGTCGTTGATTGCCGCCTGTAAAACAAAGCTGTTTGAAGCTGAACAGCGCATTACTGACTGCGAGTCATTTTCATATAACTCTACTGAACAGTGGTCCGACCACTTTTATCACGACCAGGGGCGTGTGAGGGGGGAACGGGGCCACGGTCCCGGGCATCCAAAGAGTGAAATCGAAAGATTAAAATGCTATAACTAAGCGCTTCTTGATATTGTGAGGCTACTAACACATGTTAACATGGGTTAAGTTTTTACGTAAATTAAACGCCGGAATTTCTCACAGTCCTTAATACTAGCATTTGTTAGGGTGTATGTAATCAAGTGGTTGCCACGGGCATCACCAGACGTCTGCAAGCCCTGAACACGTCACGTTGTTTCTTTAACGCGTTTCGAGAGAACGAAACGGTATGAGAACCTCGCTTCACGACCACCACCAAAATCAACTAAAACCTTGCTTTATGACCAGTGGTGTAGGAGCACCCCCAAAAGTTTTGGTTCGTCAAAAATTTCGGCAAAGTAGTTTCGACATTTCAATACTTCTTATGAAATTGTATTACATTGTTATTGAATGCATAGATAAAAGTGTATTCTGTCATAAAAAACACATTAAATGCACATGTAAAATCAAAATCAAAAAATTGTTTCTAGTAACTTCGTGTTTCAGTATGTGAGTTGATGAGTAACTGATTCACTTGGACGTTTGAGCATAAAAGGCATATAATTTCAAGTGCTTTACTAATTCCACACTATGGGAATCGAACATACTGCAGGGCACCTTCATATTAGTAGAGTCCATGCCAGGCAACTACATAAAAGCTGTGTTTGTAAGTTTAAGTACGGTGTTTGAATCAACACATTTCGCCATACATTTTTTGTTGCATGTTGCATACATGTCCTTAGCTAGGTGTCAAGCGTTTTGCTGACAGCAACAGCTGGAATGTAAATAGAACGCCAAACCTCAGAACTATGAGGTTGATGTCCAGTGTACTGAGCCAGCTGGCTTCTGACAATGTTCTTGCACAAATGAAAAGGAAGACTGTACCAAATAGTTTGAACAAAGCGAGCATTCGCATACAAGAATTTCTACACTGGAACATTCTGTTTCAGTGGACTTTTAATTAGCATAAGTGCGCATCTGCGTGTCACTAGCACATCTGTGAGATCGCAGCAACGTGTTAATGTGATCTAGTGCAAGAAGGTGTGGGAACGCCGTTCCCGCCCCACTACACCCCTGCTGTTCCTACACCTATGTTCATGACCATCTCGGTATTTAGATAATAGCTGCGATCCCTTAAAATGGCATAGCGGTCACCAAGGTCAAACCTTTAAAAAAAACCCTGATCACGACCATTAAGTTTCAAATCACGTAATGCTACTTCAGCCGTTAATGAATTTCATTGTGACGGCGTAACGTATTCGCAAGAGATTGAGACAATAACATGGGACCTAAAAAACAATTTTACGACTTGATCGGCTCACCAAAGCGAAATTATTCTATGCATTAGCTCAACTGTAACAAAATCAAAATCTTCCAATGCGTAATCAACAGTTATTTTCAGTAAATCACAACTTCAAAAATTAAACACGCCTATTTTCAAACTTAAGGTAGAAAATATTTCCATCTTTGACAACTTATTTTTTCGTCAAAAAATGAGAAAGATTGGAACAATTTTTTTGTAAAAACGTTTTTTTGAAATATGGTTGCTGCATTTAAAATTGTACCTTCGCAGCAACAGGTCGATTATTATAATCCCGAGGGCACCAGGTAGCCCGTACGGACCACGTGGGCCGCCCGCGGGCCTGTTCTAAAAACAGTAGTAACAATATAAGCGCCTCCACACAGATGAATGTCATTAATTTCAGTAACATAATTACAGATAAATTGAACATATTTTTTATTTCAAAAGTGTGCATCAAACTGGTAGCCCTTCGCATTAATCGGTATCCGAGAAGTAGCCCTCAGTTTCAAAAAGGTTGGTGATACCTGATATAATCGAACCAATAAAATAAAGTTCCAGTGTTTTTACAACCGAACTGTTGTATAAAAACTTCAAATGCACTTCAGCTCAGGTGAGACTTCAAATCTTTGCAGTGGGAACGGGAAGCCACAAAGGGAACATTTTTATTTCTTGAAGTTGCTTTTCAGCAAACAAAAGTTGTTTTGTCTTTCTTTTGTTTTCAGCAACAAACAATTTTTGTTTTGTTAAAATTTTTTGCTTTTTCTATTTTTTTCAGAATTCCCTTCAACTATCAATTAAGAACATAAATTTAGTATAAAAAACATTTCGAGATTTTCTGAAGGAAAAAATTTCGAGTTTTTTCGAAGTTGTTTTTGATTCAATAGGTTTCAAACCATTATTACACAGGTTTTACAAATGAGGATATCACATTTTCGTTATCAGCAACTGCATGCACTGCTACCTTTCGGCAATTACAAAGTTTGTTTTGATAATCGAACATTGCATAACATGTTTCATGGGACAAACACGTCCAGTTGAATAGATTGGTCGGTTTTAAAGCAATACAAGGCGCTGCGGGGAATGGCACAAACGCAATCAGCAAAATGCATCAGAAACTGGTCTGAAGTGAACAACTGTCTTGAGATCAAGGTAGCGTTGGGTGTCATTTGTCATTCAGGCTAGGATACGAATGCTTTGACATTTAATAACATTTTGAACGATTAGTAGCTTTAGCCTTTCCAAAATTCGACGCTATGGCCTGCAAGGTTTCGAGTATTCAGACAAAAACTGTAAACATTTTACTGCTTAATTTTCCTGCAGATAAAATCAAAACATTTTCCTTCATTGATACAAGTCAAGGCAAACTGCTCTTCGACAGTAAAATACTTTGATGCTGCCACAGATGCTTGAACTGTGGTGGTTCACTTCTGTATGCATTATGCCAAACCTTAAGTTTTCTATACTCACGAAGAGATCTTTCCGCCACAATTAAGGTTCCTTCCTAAGCCTTATACAGCCGCTATACACTGATCCTTCCGTAACTGCACGAAAAATCAAGGTGCTAAACGTTTGCCTTGATTTGTATTTTTGAAATGAAGCAACAATCATTTTCAGTCGAATCTGAAAGTTTATTACCACAATGACGGTTGTTATACTTGGTTCTAGTACGGTAATGATATTCTGTATGCAACTGGCTCACCGTTAACAGGAAGACTCCGATTGTCCCGTCCCCGGTTTGGGCCGAAACCCGGACAGACTTTTTGCTGGCCTTCTCCACAGTCATCTGCGCCCATATTTTTGTGTTCAAGACGAGTCTGAGACTTCCGTGAGTTCTCATAACTGCAAAAGAATGTTGCGTTAAGACCATTCACCACAACAGGATGTCATTACAGCGCTGTAAGTTTGACAGATACGGACCATTCAGACGAAACAAGTTGCGTACTGTAATTCCAACAACATGCTCGTCAAAGCGTACCCGCCGAAATCCATGACTCAATTGCCGGCAGTGACGTCAGTTCCGCAATGACACGTTTCAATCACACTGCTTTTTGTCAACCCTACACTTTTTTTCACTGGAAGCTGGCAAAATTCCGCGACCTACCAAGCCTGGACTGAAAGTGCAGGTCGTCGTCCGAACACTTGCCGTCGTTCAAGTGCAAGATTCCGACGCCTCGTTCCAACCAATTCTGCGATGTCGCGTCGAACTGGTACAGCTTGCACTGGATCTGAACATAGCGCACACCCGACCATGAGACCGGCCTAGTCTACACACTTCTCGCTCCAACGCCAAAAAATCAAGATCACAATCGTGAACGTAAAGAAATTTAAAAGCATTCTGCTCAGATCTTGCGGTCGTTCAAACGCCACCTGGAGCACGTTTTTTTCATCTTCCTCGCCAGTAACGACTTCCACCTCCGGAATGATTGGGCGAGTTTGGGAAGCGGCGAAATGCACGGCGGCGCTGTGTTCGAGACCTCCGGGATGATTCTTTTCGCTGTCGGCTTGATTGTCGTTTGCAGAGGTAGAAGAATCGGCTGAAAACAACGGAAATTTGCCAGTGCTAGGACAGGATTTCTAAACCCCACCGTGCGGAGTTCTCAATCGAAGCGTCAGAAAAAAACTGTCTGTTATTGCGGCCTATGATCAAAGGCCACGTGGTTCAAAAGAAAGCTTTCTTGCTGGGAATGTACTGCTGTAGATGAAGCTTCAACTTGTCAGCTTACGCTGCAGTCACGCGTTTTCGCCAAGACACGCAACCACAGTGATCACCACCGAAGTGCAGCAACGAAAAGCAAGGTCGCTTGAGGTAATAGGAAAGGGTGCAAGAGTGACGGATTAAAGCCCGGTAAATGTAAAGCTCTGCTTATCTTTCCACATATGTGCAAGCTGCGTTTCTCTTTTCTGCTATAGCAGTAACTTCAGCTAAATGGAACGTGCCTCGTGGTTTTAGGACACAAATCCAACACTGATAAGCCCACGACTGCAATTTGTTTTAGCAAGAACAACAGGTAACAACGGAATTTTTAGCAAAATTAGCTAATTTGGCCCAAATCTACTTATTTGCCACCTCGCCCACTCACAACGGACATGTCTGATGCAAGCTACTGAACTTTGTTCAACCCCCAAACAAAGTTATCAGGGCATTTGAGCGGAGCTACATTATAACATCTCATAGAATCACCGAAAAAAAACAAACATAAGGAACGACGTGAGGAATGCTACAATTTAGGCTACGGCGCAGGTATGGCAGGTCATTGAATTAATTGGCTGTGCCTTTAAGAAGCACCAAAGTTAAGGCAAGCTGCATCAAACAGGCATTTCACTGCCCAATATCATCTGAACACGTGTGCAAAGTTGTGGATTTCATCAGAGTGTGACTTGCCAGAAATGGGCCAGTTTCTTAGTCTGAGATATATCAATTAAACAACCTGCTTCGGAAAGCAGTAAAAGATCTCATGCGTGCCTCTATCACATCACTGGTGTGTTCAGATCCGCTGTCTAGCCAGTGAAGACCTTTTCATCTACCTGCACTAACTAATGCATTTTAGTAACATAGCATTTGCACCACAAACAGACATGCACTGCAATAAAAATTTTAATGTTTGATAGGGGTCAGCCTTAAAATCCACATCCAGTTCCTTTAGATGTGGTAACATATAAGCTAATTGTAAGCGATTCAACTTTGGTAGGGACGCTTGAGCTGGCGACAAAAATTAATCTATTAAGAGTCAGGTTATTTTCACTACATCACAATGTACTTACGTATATCAACATAACTGCTTAATTAGGAGCCAGAAAAATTGAAAAACTTAACTCTCGCACCAAAAGGAAGGTAAAATAAGCTAAAGGTAAAAAGCCAGAGAATCTGTTTTTGACAATGAAGCTGAAAACAAACATGGCGAAGTTGCAAACCCATGTTTACAAAGTTAGATTTTAAGAAGTTAATCAAAATTACTGTAGCACAATATATTTTCAAAACGTAAAGTGTTTAGTAACCTTTCCAATGGAAGTAGCCAATAGGAAAAAAATCTTGGGAAATCATCCTCCCACTTACTACACTATGTGACCCCTAAATTCCACACACGGTCCTAACAGCTTCGTCGCAAAAACAGAAAAAGTTGCGACGAGCACTTTACGCACACACCTTCTAAACTTGGTCTCGCGGCAAATAAGGAGCTGGAAGACGTGACCGATGACGCAACCTGTGGCAAAAATATACCCGAAAGTTTAAATCGGCTAAAGCGAAAAAAAAATTCTATCTTGAACCGCATTAAAAACGTTTAAAAGTAAAAATGGCCAACTTGCACAGATCATCAACCATCGGTAGAGAAAAAAACGCGACAGAAACGTACAGATGGCCAGAACCTCTTCACGACGAAAAACGCCACCTGATCCCGTAACAAACATGCTCGCACTGCTGCCACAAACCTTAGCTCTATCGGCGAGATTTTCGCCAAAAACGAAACTGGTTGACGTGATGCTGTGCGCGTTGTCACCACTGTCGGGTTCACTGTGCTTCACGGCCGAATCAGCAACCTGCGAACACTAAATTACTATCGGCAAACTGAAACTGTGAGAGATGGTCGAGCACGGAAGCACCCGCTGCGACTCTTTGAAGAAAAACAACATCTTAGGAACTACGCAACAAGAGGAAATTGTGCAAGGTTAACGTGAAGTTACACGCGAAAAATCCTGCCTAAACGGTTAATTGACGACGTACTTTGACTGTGACGCGGTCTTCCATCTTTTTGCCGAAAAGGAATCCTTCTGGAATGCTTTCGCTGGGCGACGTGCTACTCGAAGGCTGAAGGAAAAGATTTCCCGTTGTCCCGGAAACCGGTTCCTAAGAATAGTGAGAAAAATGCCACAGTTAGTCGACAGAGGTGGTGTAATAGTAAGCTTTATTGGAAGAATTGTACTTTTGCGGCTGCTACTTTTATGAGTATTGACTTTGATCAAATAAAGTCCTTCGCAACGCAATTTCAGCAATTAAAATATGTCGTTTTGTGCTTAACATTGCGTGCGCCACGTGGCATCTTCAAACAATTGGAGATATCCCCCACACTGCAGGAAAAACCTTTCCCGTGACGTTATTAAAATTTTAACTTCCGTTAAACCGACGTTTTTCCACTGATTTAATGAGTAACGAAGAATTTCTCTGCGAAAGCAATATTTGCTGAAGCAATTAGTTGAACCGTGTTAGTACAATTTGCGCAAAAGCCACAACTGCAGGTACTGATTAAGGAATGTCTGGAAAACCCACCCTGATCAAAATTCCTTCCAGGAATATCTCCTGGTAAACGAAGAACACATATACCGCAATAGGTATTACAAACCTGGCAGTTGTTTTCACTCTCGGAGGTGCTGTCCGGTTGCGAGTCGTCCTTGTTTGAATCCGTTCCGTTGACTTTGACACGTTGCTGCAGATTGGTGCCGAAAACGAAGGACGGCTGAGTGTTGCTGGTCTGAAAATAGCAACTGATGTTTAAACGCAGTCAAAAAAAATTAAACCATCGCGAGTAGAAGGTCACGACTGATTGGCATGCAGCGGTGTGTTCCATTCAAAAAAACGGATTACTAGGAAGTACACGGATTACAGATTTTGACTGACCAGATATAAACCTCGCATGACTAGAAGCACATGGCTTATAGATTTTGACAGACCACATATGATATAAACCTTTGAAAGCATTAAGCGACGCATTACCGATTGAACATCTTCGTTGTTTTCTGTGGAATCTTTATCAGCCATAAACAAAAACGGGTTGCTTGAAGAGATTAAAGAGCCTGAGCTCATCCCGGAAGGCCGAATAGCCGATGAATTCTCCATTCCTACAGAAAAAAGTTTGCTGCAAATTAGCGTGTATTTCTATAACGGTTCTCAAAATTACACTCTTAGTATGGGCCCGACATTAGCGTAGACACTTCAGGTGCTATATACTGCAATAGTGGTGGAATAGATCGTGAATACATGCCGCCTAATGATAAACAATTCACTGCTATTTGGCTGCACAACATAGGATTTTTATTGGGCGGTGCATGAACATAGGAGGCCAAAACGCAAAGAAAATGCAAGAGAAATTTTGCACAATTTCAAAATAAAAACCGAAGAATATGGACTCAAAGCACACACTACAAGGATTACTTCTGATCCAAAACTACGTTCAGTCCCTTTGTCAGCACCAAGTACAAACAAAAGCAAACTGTCTCAGTCAAATACCATGAAATAACTTACTATGACCGCCTTTCCTAGTACATTGTTTACTGTCTAGCTCCAGCTGCGGATTTGGAAACGACCTAGCGGAAGAAAATGACACGACCCTGAAGAAATGCGAATGCTATCTCCAGGATTTGGCTAAACACTCATCAAATTCATGGTCATTTGTGTCAAGTTCAAGCGATTTGCACGATTTATCGACTGAGCGTGTATTAGGCACCACAGCCTAACAACGTTTTGTGGTAAGTAGACACTTATGGTTATGACTAGTACTTCCCTTATATTGCATTGACCAGAAGCACAACCACAGCAATACCGAATGTCACAGTCCACAAGTTTTGCCCCAAATTGTTCGACGGATATCATGGCTTAAAACCATTTGACTGCAATTGTTTTTACCAGGTCAGTAATGAAAAATCAAAGAAGACTTAAAATATCCACTACTTGCACAAACTAAATTATTTGCTGATTTAAAATGAAGTGCCTGCAATGCCTTTTCAAATAACTACTCGGGGAACCTCAATTACACATACGGAACTATGCGAATAAAATATGAAAGGTTACCAAACCTTATCGACTTTACGAACTACTGCAATACCTCGTAAGGCCGTCCACGTCTTTCAGTAACGAATCTTCTCTATATAAAAATTTGATAGTAAATTGCTATTCTTCGGGTCTGTATTAACATCTGAACAGGGAGCATCAAATAACTACCAGGAAATACGGCATTTCAGAGTACATCAGACGTCGATATCTTGGTGCAAAATCCTTCATGATTTCATTAACAAAATAGTTTAGCAACCAGCAACATTTTAAAGCAATTAAAATATCTATGAAATCCTTTTCTTATAGAAGGGGATTGCATGAATGCGCAGCATACCGCTTCTAATATAGTATACTTTGTAGTAAAAGTGAAGTGTGATTTTTTTCATTGAATTATGAATTACTCACCGGGTGTATTAGTCAGCAAAAATATTTACGTGGTTTAAATATGGGGATACCGCATTTCTCCTGTTGCCAATGTCAGTGCTTTTCAAACGGCACTGACTGTACTACTACGTCCCTTATACGTAAATATCGCTAAAACAATGGCGTAATTGCACTATACATGAGCCAATCAAATGAAACTGGTTTTAGCGACGTGTTTTTTTGCATTACTTATGTTACAAGACGTCGACACCAACAACAGAATAATCACAATAAAGTCATTTTTTATGCAGGTTTCGTAAATATTGGGAAAAGCGCGGATACTATTCTAAACTCAGTTGTTGCTTATTCAGCTTTTCACTCGATTGCAATTCCTCCCATTTCCTCACTCCATTAAAACCAGCAGACATGCGACATATTTGCTTCCGACGTTTCTAACAAAATGCTCCAGGAAAACCGCACAACAAAACAAAAACTGTTTTTGCGTCGTTTATCCAGATCCCCCGGTAAGATATTCCCACCAAACGTAAACTGATTACTTTTACAGAAAAATAAACAAAAATAAAAAACTGAGCACGTTGACGCCAACAGGCTGCCACGTGTTCTTCACAATACACACAGACATCGCTTCATTAAGGTTAACTTAACTCAAGCGCTGTGAAACGCATAAGACGCAAATGCACCATTTCCTTTTTATGCATGCTTTCTCTAGCTCACCTCGAAACCATGTTTGCAAACACAAACAGCAGTATTGAACCTTGTTCCAGTCATGGTACGGTACATGTACGTTAATATGCTTGCGGAAAGCCGCAAACCTACAATGCTGCACATAGTGTACTAACTAGAAACGTCACAATGGCACGCCCTATTTCACCCGGCTAGCTTCGCAAAAGGCACGCACGGTGTGCTCCTCGCAAAATTTATTTTGATCTTTTATTAAACAACCAATTTCATATGCTGTCAGCGCATGTAACGACACACGAGCGGTGAAGTTTAGCAAGACATTTCGGAAACATTATATCACACCTGCACTCGACGTTGAAATGGCTGGAGCAGAAAGCTTTGAAGGCTGCAAAAACTTGCATTTTGTAGAGCCGTCAGCTGGCAAACGAAAAATTCGGATGTGACATTTGCAAACACATACTTTAACGTATCCATAAATCAACCCTCACTTTCTCCCTCTGCAGCCTTGGGAACAGCTTTTGCCTGTCCGTGAATGAGTGTGGGTGGTTGTAAGCGAAAAGCTGGCCGTTTTTCATCTGGTTCGCTCTCGTCTGAGTTTTCAGACGATGAAGGTACTCCCACTCTCGCTCTCTTCATGATTCTTGGTTTCGTGTCTGCAACAGACTGCGATTCTTTTGCTGAAAATAAAACACGTGAAGCGTTTCAACAACGTCATGTTTATTAAAATTACCAGCATGTTGACAGACACTCAAGCTGCAACCAGCGAAAAATAAGAAAGCAGTACCGATAACTTTTAGCGTTTCATCTTGTCCTGCAAAGCCAGTATTCGCGAAGGAATTTAAAAAATCTGCGACAAAACATAAAACGACTAACTGTTTTTCTATTCTTTGGTGCACATGCAAACACTTGCTAAATTTTTGATTTACTTCAAATAATCAGTATCAAATCAATAGGACGTAGGTCACGAACCACACTGATCCAGAAAATTTTAGTTTTTGAAAACATGACAACTAGCTTTGTGCGCCCTTAATTCTTTTCACAATTCGCATCTGAAAGTTAAGAATGAAAGGGTTCAAAATCACAAGAAACCAACCACTAGGGATGAGAACTTGGTGCAACCAGGTGTCATTATTCGCTTAGTACAGCAGAAGTGAATACTGAGTTCGTTCAGTAGAAAAGAACATGTCTCACATGCATGAAAAATATTGAACGATACTAATCAACAGCCATTAATACAAATGAGCCATGTATCCCCATAATGCACCAATGATTTAACAATATAAAGCCAATGTGTACAGCACAAAGACCATACAAAAATCAGCAGAAGCTCATTTATCGATTAAGTGAGTAAAACGGTTAATGACTCTCTCTTGAGCACCATTGCGACTTTTCAGGAGTGCTCAATTTTAAAAGCTGCAACCGCAGCATGCATAAGCATTAAAATAGAGTATTTCATTTCAACTAGCTGTGATATGATGTTAGACAAAATGGTCATTTAGCTGGACACAACCGAAGAACATGTTGAGGTCCATTAACTTAAGTAATGGTTTTTCAGTGTATTGCATATTGATTGATTTGTAGTAGTCACATGAGCTATTTTTGCAAGTGACTTTGACAAACTGCCAGCAGCACTTGTATCAACCTATACACACATTCACATGCAAACAAACCCCTGCAATTTTGTGCAAAAAGTTGTACAATCATCTTGTTATCCATCTTGAATATTTTCTGCTTTACCAGACGTGCTTGTATCTTGATCGCATTTGGTAACAAGATATGAAAAGATCATGAACTACTTAAAGTTGGGGGTCTCACAGTTAAGTTGTTTCTGAAGAAAGAACTTTTGCTATAGGTTCCTTAATGATCTATCTTTGTTGGTAATTAAAAACTAGGGATTGGGATAACCTTTTTCTAGCTTGGTTCTGACCAGATAACAAAACCTTACCATATCAAGTAATGTATCAATTTCAATGCTTGTATGTGTCACGGCAGTCACAAAATTACATCAAGTGATTGTGAACCTGAGTTTCTGATTCTTTACAACATAGTAACACTACACTTGCTGGTAAATGAAAACATTTTTGTCCAATATGTTGCACGACATGCTATCAAGACAATTTTTTTCACACTTTTGTCACAATATATTTGTTTGCATTCTCATTGCAAAGCAGAGTAAATTAGTGATTGGTGCGAGCAATCCAACGAATTTTTGTTGAATGCAGCACTATTGAAAGAAATGGAGTAAAAAAAACATAATAATGAAAACCAGTTTCTTCACAGAGATTCATACCACTGGCACAAACACCTTGTTGAAAAAGGATTTGCGGCACATATTTACAATGATATGCCACACCTTGCTTTTCTAAACAGCCGATCATCAAGCTACAGTTTATACTTTAAACAAGTAAGCTTTCATATTTTGCAATTGTACTCTCTTCTTGTGCCTGTACTGATGTGGTGTTTTATTGAAATCTCTACTAAGTGCATTTAAAACTAGTCAATTTGTCAAACCAGTACTGAGGAGCTCTATGTGGCTGAAGTAATGGTATTGTCCTCTACTGTCCATTGATTTGCACTCACATTCACAACAAAAGCATCACAACACTCTCACACAAAACTTGAATCTGCATTCACCCAAAAAACAACAAAAATTATGCACTGTATGAAATATTCAGAGAAATGAAGAATGTCTTTTCCACAGGAAAATTTTGCATCCACAATAGAAAACCTCAAGCCAAGTTTAACCTTGCAAATGTTCCTGCCGCTTACTTAAAACTACTTATCTAGCGTATTAACATGTTCACAGATCAATCGGAAGTGAAAGCCTGAAACACCTACTCAACTTCACAGGCATGCATGCTCTATACTTCTGGCACAAACACACAGTGGAACTTCTTAACGTGGGGATACTTTCATCAGAAAGTCAGTGTAAGTTGTCCAGCTCAGGCCTGCCACAATTTTGCTACTTGCTGCAGTTTCAGTTAGTCCTATAGCTTGCCTTGCTTGAAGAACAAATGTGCTTATACAGTCGCGCTCAAAAGTTTAAGACCACCTGCTTAAAATTTGGATTTTTACAAGTGTGGAAAATTGTCTAATTTGTTTCGTCACATCATTTTTTACATTGAAAAAACATTGTTACATATCTGATGCTTCTATTACAACCTTTAAGAATGAACTTTTAACGATCTGGTTGTCTTGGAAGCAAATATATTCAAAATTATTGCAAGTTTTTCTGCTAAAAAAAAGGCAAAAAAACGAGCCAAAATGGCCCAAAAACTACTTCACTTATGACGTCACTCACAAAAAATCTGCAACCCCAACCCAAAAAAATTTTTTTCATTGCAGACTAGAAGATTTGCTGAATCTTTTGAGGGTTTGAACAGCTCTCCAGCACAATCAGCGGAGGAGCTATGGCGTTGGTAAGGCAACTGAAAACTGCTGGTTTTAGACTGATTTCCATGTACGACATATTTGTAGACCGGCCGTCAAGATGTTAATGTCTTTTTGTGGCTAAAACCAAATGATGTCATGTGGTGTGATCACACATTCACAGTGACTAATGACAGAATTTTCTGTAATGTTTAACACATTCCATCCTGGGTGGTGTCCCTGCGGCGATGTCCACAGTTCCTGGGTGGTTTTGGTGGGAAATGCAAATGCTGTCTTCTTCTGCAGAAAGCAGATACTGCTAGAGTTTTTCGGGTTAAGCTGAAACAGTGAACTTACCAAAAGTTTTGTTGCTTTTGCACTAATAAATTGCCAACATACCAAATCCATTTTAAAACATTTTAGGCTACATACCACTGCAACAAGCCTGGGCCTACCAGAGTCACTTTTTTGTTACAATGAAAGCAGCTATACATTGGCATCAAACAATACAACTTTATCAACATCCCTAAACATGCTTATAGAAACGTTTCTGATACATTCTTACATGCTTTCCTAGTATTAGAAAACATATCAATGCATTTTAATTGCACAAAATCACATACATTGCTGCCGGACTGTGGTCCTACCTAGTGCCTAGTTGGATCAACTCAAAAGGGCAATGAATTTGCACAGCCTCTGAGCCACAAAAACTTTGGATTCTCAATTCAAAACCTAAACTTACATAGACACAAGCTAGGACTATGTTTTTAGACAATACACCACTGTGAAATCTGGATGAAAACGTGTATGTACGTCTCTGAGAACCTTTAATTAGCTAAAATGTATATATACGTCACCCAGGAACACGATAACAAATTCAAACAACATATATATATGTCGGTCAGTAGTGAAAGTGCTAAATGACAATATGTGGATTTCATTGTCTTAACACTGTACTTCACACGTGCAAGTCTGAAAAAAGTATAACATTAATAAGTGTCTAGCAACTTTACTTACCTGGGGCATGAATGGGTGCATTTCCTTCAGTTCCACTGCTATCAACAGAAGGAAGGCTTGACATAACCACAGGTAGGACATACACAGTTCTACTACATAAGCTGATCAATCTGTTCTGCATGAAAATAATATTTTTGTATGCATTTCTGAATAAGTCACAAAAGCTCGGAAGTTAACAGTACATGGTATTAAAAAATCTGTACAACCCAAACAACATTATTTCAAAGTTCATACTGTATACTAGGGTTTCCCAACCTTTTTTACTCCCGCACCACTAAAAAAAATTTCTTCTGACCTCACATACCCTACAATTTATAATTAACAACTAATTTTTAAATGTTTACAAAGGAAATTAATTTTTTTCATAAAAAGAAAATCAAAGATGTGGGCAAGAAAGGATGACACAGATTAACATTTGAATATACTCTACAAAAAATCATCACTTGCTTGAAATAAGTACTCTCCACAATGACAGTAAGGATTTGATCAGCAAATTTTCAATAGGAAATCAATATCATGTAAAATTACGCATCCTTCTCCTGAAATTTGCAAGTAAAGCTTATGGGTGAAAAGTTGCAAGGTTTATGTAAGAACAGAGAAAGCAAACAAACTCAAGACCTGGGTTTATTTTTTCGGTCATTTTCTGGTCATAGACCAATATATTTTTGAAATGACCGAAAAAATTTAAGTCAATTCAGTCACAATGTTTGAAACTATAGACTAGTGAATACTGTTATGGTGAGTTTTAAGACTATTGTGGGACAAATGACCAAAATGTCTCAGCGAAAAAGAAACCCAGCTCAAGACTATACTGAATAAATTAGAACATGAACTCTGAAATCAGAATAATTTAACTGACTGACGTCAAGAGCACAAGCTGTGATAAAAAAAACTAAGACAAATAAAAAATATGTTTTATTCAAATAAATGACTTTACTAGAACATCGAAACTAACTAACTGGTGTTAATGGTCAAGAAACACACCTGACCTATTTAAGCCTGAAAAAACTTCCCATAATGACTTAGAATAGCTATGCCCAACCCATGGCCCACATGCAGCCTAGTGGAAGGTTTTGTGTGGCCCAGTTTGTATTTTCGCTGTAATAAAAGTCAGACATGGGACGATTACATCATCATACATGTAATTGATTACGATTACTTGTCACATGCAGCATTATGATTAGTTGATTATGAATAAACAAAATCACAATGTAATGGACTCTGATTACATTGAAAGTAATCATGATTACAATCGCTATTACATTTGTCTTGAACCACCCTCAGAAAGAAAACATATCCATTTGCATTGTTTAATATAAGTATATGCTCAGACAACGTACGATATGAATAAACGCAATAAACAAAATTAACAATCTGTAAGGATTGAGCACTGGAAAAAATCACATGAATTGCTTACTGAGAATTTGTGCAGTCAACAAACCAGTGGCGTAATTAGAGTTTTGAGCCATGGGGGAAAACATAGCTGAAAGAGGTTCACTGGCCACTGTAGGAGTCCCACCAGCCAACACTCAGAAAAAAAACTTGACAATTGATGGTGAATAAGGATATGAATGGCTTTGGCTACCTACATCCTAAAATTAACAGAAAATACTCTGAAAAATGCAAAAAAGACAACCTACTGAAAGCCAAAAGAATATAAAAAATGAAATATAAGCTAAGTCGTGGCCCAGTTTTTACATTTAGCTTGCCAGGGGGGCAATTCGCCCTTCTGGCTGTCAGTTAAATGCGACTGTAACAAATACGTTAAATATTGATTAAACAAAAATGTTTGAAGCATTTGTTACAGTTGATAGCGCTTCGAATCTTTTAATAGTCAAATGACATCTATCAGGCTTGAACATTCATCGAGCAACGTTGAAAATTCATTTGTTAGTCATTTAAAACTTGCCGACTATCTTTTTCAAACTGCAGGTTATGATGTTTTCAGACGTGTGATGTCCTTTGGATTGTCTATAAGAGCAGCATAGCATTTTGTTTGAAATGTAATGAACAGTGATGCAAATATAGTTGCGCATCTGTCTATTGGACCAAATGTCAATGGTCAACAAAACCTCACTGGTTTCATTGAGTTTTTTTTTTTCACCAGTATCTGTGGATGATCTCTGTTCACATGCTAGTTATCAGCATTGTTGAAAAGGTGCCTTGGCCTTGGGGTAAATCACCTTATTCCTCTGAAAAAAGTTAATTGTTTAAATTTCTGTACTAATTATATACATAGCCTACTCCAGCATTTACACTCATAGGTTCATCCTGAATATACATAAATGAAACATCGTGATGTACCGCTTTCTCTTGCTGCCGAAGTGTCAACACGTTTTTAAGAAAAGCTTATTTTTGTTGCTACATCTCACTGCTAGACTCAGTATGTTACTTTGCGTGGCCAACAGGAATGCTAGCTGGAACAAAGCGAGAATTCACTACAAACGGTTGCACTTGCTGCTGGACTATCTAGATTTAACACACACAGACAAAATGGCCTACCCTGAAACATAACACATGATAAAAGGTGGAAACCCAGCCACCAAAACTGTGGTTCTTTGCACAGTAATGTAGAATGAATAATTCCAAGTTTAATTGTGAAATTAATCGTCGATTATGATTAAATTTGCAATGTAATCATATCAGTGTCATCGATTATGATTACATATCATTTTTCGTGAGTTCAATCGATTACGATTACTCAAAAAACTGTAATCAATTATGATTACCCTGTGTCTGCATGAAGTATGCTAGATACTGACAACCTTTTCTTATTTAATAAACTTGAATATGACATTTTTGATGCAGGTGGTCCTCAGTGCCACTTTATCATGTTTGTTACCACTGCAGTTAGGATTTGAACGCTTTCAGTACATTAGCTGAAGGTAAATTAAGTTTCCTAAGATCAAAATAAGCCATTTTATGTGCGGCCCGCAATACGGTGTCATTCAATGTGCGGCCCTCGTTAAGTTAGTGACGTGGTTTTTGGCTCAGTAAGCCATTTGGTTTGGATGTAGCTGACTCAGAGCATCTGGTAGAATGCTTGAGTGAGTTTGCATTCGATACAATGGCACCAAATCTTTAGAGTATGCCTTTAAACGCTGCGACAGAGGTAAACAACAATGCTAGCACATTGATCGGTGAGGGAAGTCAGACCACATTAACACTTTTGTTATTGTCAAACGTTGATCTATGTCCAAGGTATACTGTCAACTGTTCTCAGTAGATGTAAATTTACATTTTAAAAAGAATTTCGGTTCTGGAAACAGCATAAAATGTGGTCCTCGACTGAGTTTAAGCAACATTAAATGTTTGAGTGAGAATTGGAACTCTGTGGTTCAGAGGCTGTTTAAAGCATGGTACTTATGAGTTAGTCCACCTAGGTGGGACCAGGTCCACTGGACCAGGACTGTGATTTGTGGGATGGAAGTGCTTTGATATGCTGCCAAATGCTAGGAAAGCACAAAAGAATGTATTAGAAACGTTTCTGTAAGTATACATAGGCATGTTGATGAAGTTTAATTGCTCAATGCCAGTGTTACCTACTTTTATTGTCTCAAAAATAGTGAAACGTTTCCAAAGAAGTGACTCTGGTAGACCCAGGCTTGTTTCAGTGGTATGTAGCCTAAAATCTTTTGGTTATGATTTGGTATGTTGGCAATTGATTAGTGCGAAGGCAACAAAACGTTTGCCAGGTTTACTGTTTTAGCCTCAAGCTGGAAAATGCCTAGCAGTGACTACCTTATGCAGAAGATTTGATTTGAATTTTTTGCCCAAACCGTGCAGTAACAGTGGCAGGGAAACCACCTGGTATCAAAAATGTTAAGAACAGAAAAATAGCAATAATCACTTCACCATGGGGACGGATCATGTTCTGAATGTTAATCTGTGTGTCAAGTTTGTGATACCATTTATATTTACAGATATTCATAGAGTGAAAACTCAACAAAAGCAACAGTGTATGCTTCATGTACAGGTGGTTTGTTTATTGTGCCACAACTCTTTGAATAGTGCCGTGGCAAGGCCATCTTGTCATTGTCAGAGTTTTGCATTAGTGTTTGTTCCAATCACTGTGGTGAGATGAACATCTCACAGAAAATTTATTGCTAGGTCAGCCAACATACAGTACAGTTCATGGCATATTACACAAGTCACTACATAAATACCCTAGTTTGCACATGTAAAGTTTTGGTTCAGTGAGAATGATTTATTTTTGTCTTCATATGGTAGCATGAATTTTGTTATGTTTTCCATGGCAACCGCAAAGTGCACAATGCTTACAATGCCTGGAAACACCATCAATTTGTGTTTGTGTCTTGCTTAAAGCAAGGTACTTGTAGATCGCCAGTTTTTGCCTAATTGTAGTACGTCTTTTGTAGGTAATCATTGCATTCAGATTTTATTTCATTTTCTGTTAGAGTTAGTAGGTGGGGAAAGATGTAGCCCAAACCTACGGGGCATCTTTCTTGTCGCATTATGGGGACAGTCTTTCTTCCTAATTTGATGCCACTGCTATCATGTCATTTGTCATGTCCAAGAGGAAATTTGAATGGGTCGCTTTTTCTTTGAGTCGGTTTAACCTACTGAGGTAATCTTCTCTCCTTTGGTTGAGACACTCCAAACTTATTGCTTTTCCAAATAAGATTGACTTGAATGTCACCTTTAAGTGATGTGAATTCCCATTAACCCATTACACGCAATTGTTTCAATTTTGGAACATGCTGTTTGCAGCTACCCAGATTTAGAGAAACGTCAGTGTTTGTTTTCTTTTTATAGGTTGTTTCGCGACATAACTTCCAGTGACGTAAATACTGCAAGTATGACGTTGGTATGTCATGGGCTTTTTTGAGTTTTTTTATGCCCTGACTTTGACAGAGCACAAAAATTACAGCATGAAGTAAACAGCAATAAAACTATTAAAGTTCTTTTCTAGAAGTCTTCCCCGAAAGTACTGACCAAAATTTTTATGGGCTCATTAGCCCATCACACCACCATATGTTTTTTTATTTTGTGTGTTCCAATTTTAGAGCAATGGCAGGAAGGGGGTACTTTTTTCCAGTAAGCCAGTCTGTAAAATCTTCAGCAGAGGGTTTTGTTCATAAAAGATTAGAACAATTCAGTTGTGGTATGATAAAGATTAGCTGTGCCAAATAGTCAGCATTAGTTACATTATAAATTTTTAGAACCAAACGTCATAATCTAATGTGATGTCATACAAGTGGAATGTATAAGGCAGTTTTTAGCACAACCCAGATTGTTATTTGTGGAGCATTAGCAGTCAAATTTGCCCAGTAGACCATTAGGCTACAAGTGAAAAGACTTCATGGCTTCTCCTAGTATTGTCATACGAGCTTAGAATCCCAATATAGAAAAGGTCAGAGCATGTATATATATGAACATATTGGAATACCAGTACTGATTTTAATATAGCTACAACACAAATAGTATTACCATTTTGTACTATCTGGTGTAAACGGTAGAAGATGATAGCTTATGATAGAGATCGACCGATATGGTTTTTTTGGGGCTGATACAGATATATCAGCCATTCACGGACCAATAGCTGACATTTCCAAAATTTTTAAATTTTGCTTTTGTTTTTTTATCGAAAATACAATGCATTCTATGTCTTACCTTTTTTCAAAAACTTAAAGAAACAGGATTTTGGCCAGGCCGATATATCGGTTTACCTCTAGTTTATGATATGCAGCTAAGGCAGCAGGTAAATACTTAATGCTGCAGCAAGCTATTGCAAAAATATTAGAGGAAGATATGGAAGAAGATAATGTAATTGCTTTTATTCGTCATCCAAAAATGCATTTTTAGACGATAACAAACTAGTTCCTGCTATAAACGTAGAGAAGTTGCAGTGCAAATGAAAATACAGAGGTTCTGGAAGATGAGGTAGAAAATCCAACCCTGCTTACCAGTGAGGAGAAACAGGTTAACATATGAATCAGTGCCGACAATAAAACTGGAGAGTTTGAAGAAAAAATTGCTGATCTCAATTCTAAATCACACCCTACAAGAGTGTAACAAGAGGGGCCAAGGGGGGTGAAGTGTGAATCACATGGGACACCTGAAAGTATCAACAATTTCAGAAGTACACTACTTCATCAATACAGTACATTTACTCCTGAAAGACCTTATGCTTGACACGGGGGTGCCAAAAACTTGTTTCTTGCCATGGGCGCTATCTACCCTTATTATACCCCTGCTCCTTAACATGTATTTTGACAAAGATATGATTACTTAAATTTATGGAAAAAGTGAATAGTACTCCAGGTAAAACACTGCCCAAGCTTCCATTTGGATCCTATGTCTCAGGTTTATTGGGATTTTACTTCTTTCTGGATACCACTCACTTCCAGAGGAAGCAGGGGCGCATCCAAGGGGTCTGTTTGGCTGTCATGACAGGCCCCTTTGTACCACAGGTACTCATCATCAAAGCCGATGATAAAATATCAAACGCTGTCATTGCAGGTCTCTAATGCGAGTGGTTTAGAACAGGCAACACTCTACATTTACCTTCCAATGTTGCACAGTACTATTATGAAACAACGTCCCTTTCTTGTCTAAATGACGCCTGGGTAATGACATAAAACAATTCACATGTTTGAAAACTTTAAATTGATACTGCGTCGAACGCATGTGTTTCAGAATTTCCTCCTCTGACAGTGCCAACTCCAATGCAAGCAAAGCTGTCAGAAGCTCGTACACTGCCACACACACGCAGAGCTGTTTTGTAATATTTTGCTTCATGGCGAGAGGACAGTGTCCAATTGCGATTGTTTTGTTTCATATTTTCAGTCTAAATTTAATCTGCTGTTTACACCTACCAGGTTATCACAAGTAAGTTTAGGCCTTCCTCAGCGTCACACTAAGTAATGTGGGTTCGTTTCAACTGAAGCTATATTTTTACAAGGAGTTTCTCAGAATGAAAGGTGCGCGACAGCTAGCCTTAAAAATTGTGGTCGCATTATCTGAACAAAATATCAGTCAAGCATTTTTATGTCAAAAATAGTCTTTTTAGAATTGAGCAGTTGACGATGTTATTTTCTGTGCAAAAAACCCTATATTGATTTCGAGTAAGTCACTGTCACATTACAATGTAAAATCATCAGAGCAATTGCAACTCAATCGTTCTTCTCCGCAGTGATTCCGCAAGGATATTTATATCACCGCCATCTTTGATAGACAGTGCTCCACAGACGCAGTTGTGCAGCTGATTGTCAGCTTTGATTTTTTAAGTGTATGTACGTATGGATAAACAGTTCTCATTGCTGTATGACTGACATTTGCTGAATGTTCAACAAGCTAAGTATCTTTTAAGCACCATGCTGGTAGGAACAAACATCGATTGTGATGTAATAAATGCGCTGTGACCAAAAGCAATGATAATTTGGAAATATTTCCTTGTGTGTTTTGACAATCAGATCAATACCACTATCTATTCTGAATAGTTAGTTGCGCAAGGCCACTAGTCCTACCAACCAAGTTTGATTGGATTTAAGGTAGAGCTTGATCGATAAAGGCATGTTTGGGCTGATACCAATGTTTTTATGTTTCATTGCAGATAACCCCTGCTGATATTTTGCAACACTCAAACCACAGTTGAAAAGACAATACTTCAATGCGATGAAGAAGCGTGTAACATGGAATTCTGTGCAAACCTAGGTCACTAAGATAGTCCAAAACCACAGCCTCGTTCGCAGGCAGCCATCTGCTTACCACACAAAACATGAGAGCAAATGTTACATCATAGACTGGTTTAATGGAACGATTGCGAAGTGGTCAGAATATTGTGCACTACTTGATGCAGTCGGGGGGCTGCGTGTCGTAAGGAACAGTACAAAGAATTTGTATTAATTTTAATCACAGATGAAGTTGCAACTTGGGTTTCCAAACACTCCATGCAAAAAACTAGCATATTGGCTTTTATGAGCAAATGTTGCCGATATACTGTATATCAGTGGAATTTTGCCGATAGAATAGTTTGGCAACATTGCAAAATTTAGTGATCGATTTCTAGTCTTAAGAGAAAATGTGGTTTATGCTGAAAAGTGGTATCAAAAGCTGCCCTTCTGCGACAGACCCCTTTTTTCCAGGCTACATGCGCCACTGAGAGGAAGACCTCCACTGGTCAACCACTGCTGAGTGCTGATGCCCAAGTACTAACTATAGCTTTGAGCATGTCAAAGGCACGGTTTCAACAGACTAAAATGTATCTGCATCTTGCTGGCAACACAGCTTTGCATCCAGATAACAAAATGGCTGAGCTAAAACTTTTTTCCAATCTTACTTAGCAAGGTTTCAGCAATTTGGTGTGTTTTCTATATTTCTTAGTGTTGAGTAAATGGTTCCATACCTCGGTCATCACAGTCAAGATCAGGCCTGTAACCAGCATGGGACACCAGAGGGGGCAAAGAGTTTTTTGAGAGGGTCCCAAATTTTTAAACTATGTCCAACACATTTTTCCAAGGGGGTTGAAAAATTTTGCAGGGGATGCTTTGCTCCCCTGGTTATGGGCCTGGTCAAGATCTACATAAAAAAAACAATCCCCTTTGGTCACAAGCTTTGGGTGTTGGTTTTCAACGAAGGTTACCCTTCGCTGTTTGTCTGGCTGTGCAAGCTTGGCGAAAGGTTAGTTCTAAGCCACTGTTGGCCAATGTTACAGGCCCATCTAGCCAGTCAGTTTATGCAGGGTAATTTTAGTTATATTTGGCAATCTAGTCTCATTACGGTTTCACTACTGCAAGAGAGATAAAGTGTACCTAACAACACTGCTGTGGTAAAACAACGGATGACAAAATGGCCTTATACCACAAATGCTGTTTTTCCAAATTATTCAAAATCATAGTGAAAAAGTGACTTTCGTAGGTTTCAGAGAGGAAGATTGCCTCAATTGCTTCCCCTAGATCCACCCCTGGAAAATGCTATGTCAATTCTTGTCAAATGTGTTCATTTGACTTTGCTGATGCAGAAATCCAAATTATGTCACCGATAAATCTGCATACAAGTTCTGCCACACTTAGCACACCAAGAAATAGCAGAAAGACAGAGTGGTTATCACCAGTTATGATTCTGTTTTTCAGGTACATAATTGGTCTCCATGTTGAGTGACCACATTGTTGATTTGGCCAACCAAGTCAGAATTCTTCTCCAACACATATTCAAGAGTTTTTGTTACAGTGTCTCTGCACAAGCTTGGGTGAAGTGCTTTCACATCTGCTGGCACAATGTGAACGACTTTTTTTTTAGTTTCTTGAGTTTTGGTTAGGCAGTCTTTCTACTTGAGCAAGTCTCCAATGTATTGACAACTATGTTGGCAAAACTCATTCAGGATGTTTTTGCAAAAGTTTGCAGAAACAGGTTTAGCATGAATTCTAGAAATGCAATAATGCATGAGGTGTTTATACTCCCAGCAGATTGTAGGAAGTGTGTTGGTATGTCTTTGATATGAACATTCAATAAATTCTTCAGAGTTAGCTTGTGTAAGCATAAGTTGATGTGTTACATTTGATCCCCTAATTAATTAATGAATCACCAATTTTTTGTCGTTTTACAACCATAACGTTTGAACAAGAAATGCTAAAAATCCCATCAAAGGCTCAAAAGACTCAGATTATAGTCTAAAATTTAGGTCAAAAAATTCCCTTGAGCAGTTGGAGCCCAACCACTAGACAGTAAGTATTTTTCTACAGTTTTCATTGGAAATTAGGCTAGAATCCATGTCTTTTGAGCCTTTGATCGACTTTCTAGCGTTTCTGGTTCAGAAGTTATGATCTAAACTAAACAAACTAATTAATTATCTAATCATGGGATTAATTGTTTATTATAGATCATAACTTTTGAACCCGAAACCCTAGCAAGTCATCCAATGTATCAAAAGACTCAGATTCTAACCTAGTTTCCAATAAAAACTTCAGTGAAATACTACCATCCAGCACTATGGGCCCAGGGCTAAAAATGCCTAGTAAGATTTCCACTTATGATATCATTCACAAAAAAACAAAACCTTAAGCAAAATCTGAGACGGTTACCATAAAAATTCTCAATATTGGTTGTGTTGTGCTGGAATCACCCTTATGTGTGAAGCATAGAATGAGTTAGAAGTGATGAAATTATTACTTCATACCACTTTTTTGATTGTGGAAACCTGATGACATCATGTGGCGTGATCCCACATGTGCTGTAAAAACAATGCACAGTTTTCCTGTAATTGTTTGCAAACAGTAGGTGGTTTTTATTGTGCTGGCACAATGTTGTGCTTCGCTGCACCTGCACATACTTAACCCATCTGCAGTCAGAATAAGCACATGCAAAGTACAGCAAAACTTTTAACTGCATTCATTTTATTACTGTTCATTTTATTACTGTTAGGTTTTGAAACACTGCAGGGTTGTAGAAATTACTGCAAAATGCCAGGACCAAATGAAATGCCCATAAGAAATTTTTGTAGAAAAGGAAGCTACAACAACCTTGGCCAAAGAATGTCTTGTGGCTACATGCCATAACATCTGCATTAAGATAAGCCAGCCTACTAAAGATGAAAGCATCTCTGTTTTGGCAGATTAGCATCATTGCAATCTTTATCAGCTGAGAAAGCATAAATGAGCACTTTTGTTAACAGTAAGTACTGCTTATCTTAATTTTTGATAATCACATATTCTGCTTAATCACACATAAGCTTTGCAAATTGAATATGCAATTAACTAAATTTGTCTGTACTGTACTATTTATGATGTATTAATTGTCAAGCAATTAGGATCACCAATGCAGAAGCAGCAAGATACTCTACTTTTGATGCCATTACACAGATATTACGATCAAAGCACACATGCCTTAAGAGACCTTTTTGTTTTTTTTTAACAAGTCCACATAGGATGACATAGAGGATCTTAGCTAAACTTATTTCCTACAGATATTATTGTAATATACATAACAGTTGATGCACAGCAGTGAAACATAGTTTGTTATTGCCTTATTTTTCAGATAAGGTGCACTTATCCCCAAATTTTCCCAAAGATTGATGTACTTTTTAATCCAGTGCACCTTGTGTATTGACCAAGCTGTACCACTTGATGAATTGGAGCATTACGGTTACCTTAGTCAGGGGCCTCACTGAGTAATATGTATTGTTTCAACAGATAATGTTATTGTGTATGTATGACCCCAAAATGGCACCTGTTATGACACATGCTTATGAGGCATGGTTACAATAATGACAAAATGAATCCAGGCATGCTTAATGTTGAAATCGTGTGACTGTTGAACTCTGATACTGAAGATGAAGAATGTAATGGATTTGTGGAAGATTAATGCACCTTTATAATCCAGCACGCCTTATGCATGAAAATAAACCATTCAATAATATTGCACATTAGTCTGTTAAATACAATACTAGTTTACCAGCTAACAGTTATTTTAACCGGAAATTACAAAAAGCACTATTAGTTCACAACTACATATTTATTATGAAATCTATACAACAGACAAGATTCTAATGCTTACACAATTGCACATAACACGTGAGAAACAATGTTTTTCAATATTATGCTTGGATAGCTCAACTGTTAATGAATTGCTTCTTTTCTGTACAATGTTCTTCAATGTTGTTTCAAATATATATATGGATGCTTGTTCTGCCTGGTTTTGTGCCAATAACTACCTTTTCACATCAAGTGCTTCCATACGCAAACCTTGTGCACATATATAAAAGTATGCAATAAAAACAGAACAACACAGATGAACTCAGAATAATTATTCGGAACTTTGGTTGTTATTATCATTTACCACAATATATTTACGAAGACCATCTTGTACAAAAAATTAATTGATTTCAGTTCAACATCAAATGCGTTACATGAAGAGTTTGTGATCCCAAAAAAATTTCATAAGATAAACAACATCCACTACAACATACATTGGAGACTTGCTAGCATATCTGTAGCCAAAATTATGGGTCAAAAACCCAGTTTTTGGCCTAATTCAGAGCTTTTCAGAAAAGGCATAATTTGCCCTTTCAGGGCAAACTTTGGCCAGCCATAACTTGGCAGCAGATTGAGCTAGAGAGCTGTTCAAATCCTGTAATGACTAGTGGCGTTGTGTAGTTTAGAATTAAAAAAAAAAAGTAATTTGGTTGGGGGGTTTTGGGCCAATGGGATCATGACAGGGGCATGTTTTTTGGTTAATTATATGACGTCATCATCCGATCCCACATGCCAATATTTTGGCTCGCAGTATTTTTGGATTCTAGGGCAGAATATGCATTTTTAGAGCCCTTGATCTAAAATAAACAAACTAATTAATTATCTAACTTTTGAACCCGAAACCTAGCAAGTCATCCAAAGTATCAAAAGACTTGGATTGTAGCCTAGTTTCCAATAAAAACGTCAGCGAAATACTACCATCTAATGGTTGGCGCCCAGGGCCTTGTAAAGTGGGCCAAGGTGGCCTAAAAGTCCTCAACTTATGACATCACTCACAAAAATGCAGAGCTCCCAAGCAAAAATTTTTTTTCGAGTGCAGACTAGAAGACTTGCCGCGTCTTTTGAGCCTTTTATCAGGTCTGTAGCGCTTACCGGACTGGAGAAATTCCCACACAAAGCCATGTGCGATCCTGTTGATTTGGCGCAACAATTCCAGATTTTGGCCAGATGCGAAAGTGTTAAATGAACCAGAACTAACATGTACATATATGCATTTAATACATTTTACTTGCTTATTTTATGTTTTTTGAGATACGATTTCTTGATTCTTTAATGATTTTTTGCCTAAGATTTTGATTTTTGATGCGAAAAATATTAGAAAAATCTTGTTGAACATTGTATTTAGAAAAAAATCTTGTTGAACATTGTAATTCACAGTGTAATGATCAGCTGGAAGCTGAATGAGTGCATTTTGAAGCACACTGTCATAAAGTTTGTTATAAATCAACAAAAGATATCCTGTAGAAAATGTTTGCATTAGGCAACGTTATGCACAGGAATACAATCACTGAAGCTGACTACTTTATCACTCACATAACAAAAAAAAACTAATGCCAAACTCATACAAAATGAGATATATACCATTGCTAGGTTTTAGTTGATCTGAATATATATGTCAAAGAAAGGAATATAGACTATCAGCACAGTGGGATGGTACATCAAAAACATAAGGGCTTAACCTTAGGAAAAACAAAAAATAGCAGAAGTACATTTTCAGAAGTTTGTCAAGTGTATAGTTAATAAAAGTTATTGTCAGGTTTCTTTAATATCTTTTCAGCTCTCGTATCATAAAAAATGCAAGAGCTTCCTAACACTTTGAAGAATTTGCTTTGTTACTGTTTAACAAGATGTCACAGTTTCATATAGTGTTTGCCACAGCATACTGATAATGCTCCTTAAATATTTCTGCTACTTTTTTCTTCGTTTAACTTTTCCATTGTTAAACAATGTAGCAGATTAACGGCATGTTATGAAGCATGATTGGCAACATTTAGGTTGTTCACAAAGTTGTGAGCAGTAATAATACAACCACTATTTTGTTGCCAAGACATTAGGTCTGCTTTCAAAAAGCCGTGGTCTATATTCAGGAGCTGAAGTATTGTCCAGGAATCTTATCCAACAAGATCAACAAGTGAAACATTGTCATTCAGAAGCTGCACGATCAGCACATTTTGCTTTCAACAAGTCATTCTGGAATAGGATGTGATATTCTAGATTCAAAATAAATATTCCAGAATATTGCAGAACATCTAAATGTTCCAGAATGCACAACGCACATCCCTGCCTGTGGGCCAAATCCAACCAACAATGGTCAGCAAAGCCATTTTATTCAGCCTGCAAAAACATTTCGTCAATAATGAAAAACTCATACCGTATGTACTCGAGTATAAGTCACATTTTTTGCACTAAAAAATGCCCCAAAAAGTCAGGTGCGACTTATACAAGAGGTGTGACATGCACATGTACGCTGCCACTGTGTGCGTGTTATGTAGATGGCACTTTGCACTTTCATGTCTGTGCATGTACGCTGCTATTGTGCGCATGTTATCTAGACCAGCGCTTCTCAAACTTCTTTGTTCTGCAGCCCCATTTTATAAAAAGTTTTTTTATGCAACTGCTTGATAGATAGCCTAGATGTTAATGATACGTGTAAACATCTCATCACAAATCTCAAGAGGTATTTTTGTCTGTGGCAAAATCATACAAATGCACACAATCCATGAAAGCAGCTATTTAGTAATAGTAATAAGGCTACCACGTAATGGCAACAGTAAGGTGAAAAAAATTACAAAAATACGATTCAGTTTATAAAAATTGTCAAGCACAACTAATGGGATGGATGCACTTGATAATTTTTACACAGATCATCCATTCATCGATTGATACAAGACAACGCAGGACAAAGAACATTCTTAACATTTTTCAAAAAGGATTGGTTTTTGGACTTCATGATTATCAATTTTGAGAATACCGCTTCACACAAATATCTTGTGCAAATGTCTAAGAGTTTATGAATGGCTAGATCAGAAATGACTGGGCATTCATCTCTTGTTCTTATCCAAAAATGACATAAACTCTTTTTTGAAAATTCCAGTTGCAAACTTTTGTCATTTAATAACTTCGCAAACTCATGGACATGGCAGGTGTGTGGCCTCCTAAAATATCAACTGTGTATGGTTCATTGGTTTGTCGATGCAATTTTTCTGGAATCAAAGTCCAAGGTACTTCTGAAACTGTGTACTGCATGAAGTTTTCAACTTTAGTCTAAAACTACTTGGTATGCTCTCAAAGCAGTTAGCTAAGCCCCTAGACTAGACCTAGAGTTCTAAACAGAAGCATTCCTTCCATGTCGGAATGAATGCAATAAGGTCAATATTAGTCAGTAGGTTAAAACAATCATGACACAGAAATGCATAACTTGTTGTGCTTGGTTGATTATTATTATCATTTGATAGCTCAGGTAGACATCCTAGTAAACAACTGACAGCATGAAGCACGACATTACCAATAAAAATGCAGTAGAAATAGAATTACTGTAGGCCTGCTTTTGATGTTCTTGTCAAGTTTACAAAAAATGTTATATCTGATTAATCAAGCCAATTTGTTTTGCAACCTCAATTGGAGTCACGACCCACAGTTAGAGAAGCCCTGATCTAGATGGTGCTTTGCACCTTCATGTGTGTGCATGCACATGAATTGTAAGTTTTTGTTATGTGATTGTTTTATGTGACGAATGTTGTTTAAAAAATTTTGTACTGTATGATCAGGTCAACTATGGAGGTGTGACTTGTACATACATGCGACTTATACAATACATATGAAAAGTTTGTTGAATTGGTAAAATGTAACTTATCCCAAGCAATCACATTACGTATGATGTCTGTCCTTCAAGCTGATGAGTATTAACTTATGTGGCCCTCAAAGAAAAAAGTTTTGAGACCTGCTCTAATGAAATGTGGCAATTACTAAGAATACCTTTCTGGGGGATAAGTACAAAAAAAAATTTAAAGTAAATCCTATGCAAATGTAATTAAAACTGAATCCATAGTATGGATTCCATACTAGTGTGTGACTAGAACATACATATGGCTATTGATGTCTTATGTTTCTAGCACAAAAGCCAATCTGTCAGGACCAACACAGATAAACATGGAAGGAAATGAAATGCTCAAAATCTTTTGGATTTTTCTCACAAAAATTACCTGATGAAATAGCTACTCTAGCCAAGTGCTTAGCAACGAACACTTCCCCAAATTATCCACTTTTCTTGCATGCAGGCTTGTATGCTGTACCACACAAAAATGGTTCTAACCTTTTTTTCGCTGAAACATTTTGGTCATTTGTCTCGCAGTTGTGTTAAAACTCGCCATAATAGTGTTTTTGCCTGTATTTCAAATTGTTTTTGGTCATTTCAAAACTGTTTCGGTCTATGACTGAAAAAAACTGTTCCAACCTATAGATGTCTAATAACGCCAGTGACAAATTATTGGAAAAGCAATCGCAGGATTGCCCAAGGAGGACATAATGATACATGCAACAGGAATGCTACAAACATGTGCTAGACTGAGTGGCTATAGGTCCACCAGCAGACCCTAATTTCTTAGAACTTATTCTTCCACCACCTGTAACATGACATTCAATGCATGACAAGCGTGCAGTAGACTTCACTATGCTTGGTAGTTCTACCAAGTTTGTTTCTAAACATACCAAACCTAAACCTAACCCTAAGCCGAACATCTAAACCTAACCCCTGAACCTAACCCCTAAGCCCCAAACCTAAACCTTAAGCCTAAAGCAGTGGTTCTTATACTGGGTTCGATCAAACACCTAGGGTTCGACGGAGCCGTTTCAGGGGTTCG
>Ga0210059_1001628_pt1 | contig 34216 bp, 17 predicted proteins | sample Ectturendosymbi2_FD_188042 | JGI IMG/M metagenome (GOLD analysis project Ga0210059, IMG submission 188042) | Ecteinascidia turbinata endosymbiont from Florida, USA - Sample 2 (SPAdes) (version 2) | ecosystem: Host-associated > Tunicates > Ascidians > Unclassified | place: Key West, Florida... | reverse complement strand
ACTTTTCCCAAGCTTGCGTAGAGACACTTTGACAAAACCTCTTGAATGTGCATTGGAGAAGCATTCCGACTACAGCGCCGAGGCCCGTAAAATCATAGTCGAACTGAACAAAATTTGCCTGAACAATGTGGCCACTCAATATGGAGACCAATTGTACCTACAAAAAAACGGAATCATAACCACTCAGTCTCATTGGCCAACATTGCTGCGCATTACATCCTACAGCCGATTGCGGATGTTCTAAATGAGGCAGACCTTTTCCGTAGATTCATCAATGACATAATTTGGATTTCTGCATCAGAAACATCAAATGAACGCATTCGACAAGCACTAACTTCAGCTTTTGAGAGCAGTGGCTTGGAACTAACGTTCCGACAAGCTTACACTGCCGAGAAGACAGTCGATGTTGAATTTCTGGACGTCAATCATTGCGTAACCATTGAAGATGATTTTGGTTTTGTCACTAAAGACTTCGTAAAACCCACAGCGACGGAAGGCAATACATAAACGGGAATTCTTACCACCCGCAAACGACATTCAAGTCAATCCTGTTTGGAGAAGCTATTAGATTGAGGCGCCTCAACCAAAGAAAAGATGATCAAATGCGTACGCCAGAGACTTACTGCCCGCACATGGCTTATTATGTTTCTCTACCGTTGCTAGTCATTTCACCAAGAGTTAGTTTTTAGTTGGAGAAATTTTTCAGCCATTAGCATCAACTTGTTGCATGTTTCAGTCATTTATTCATTGGAGTAAGCGTCTTTTTAATTTTTGAGTAAACACTTGTTTGATGAGTCAGTTTTTTTTGTCGCAATTAGTATTCTTGACGTCAGTCAGTTTTTAAGATGTTATGACTTTTGAGCTTGTATTACGAAATGTTGATTATAGTCTTGAGTTTGTTTTTTGTCTGTTGTTACTTCAGCCTTTCAACTTTTCACCTGTAAGCTTTGCTTGCAATTTTCAGTACTGGGGATGCGTACTTTTATGCGAAATCGATTTCCTATGAACAATTTTTGTTCGATTCCTTGTTTATACCCATCGTGGAAAGTGCATACTTAAATCTGAAAAATGTCGTTTTCCGCAATGATTTGTTTGCAAAATAATTGTAAATTATTGTATAGTTAATAATTTGTTAATAATTTGGTTCATCATTCAAACGCACTTCAAAGACGTTTCAATAGAATGTTCTGACGTTCCAAGCCGTCACAGACACAGTTGTTGAGATAAACTCGGTAAAATATCGTTTTTGGATAAAACTTGCAAATCACCTCTCCTATGCCCCCTGCGTACTGTGCGGTTAGATATTCGATGACGACCATACCTCCTGCAGCTATCACAGAAAAAGGCGTCGCAACCAATGCAGCAGTGATCTGTAACAAAACATCCAATTATATGGTTTATAGTATCAGCGAGTAAATTAAGATGTTTGAAATTTGCTCTCTTTGGAACACTAATCAATCTCTTTCCATAACAGTTAATAGAAACACTTTGACCTGCCCATCACCTTCAAAAAAATACTGGAGAGGTTGCACAACACAAAGATGAAATTTGTTTTTTTTGTAGTGCTATTATCAAAATGATGTATGTGCACTGTTTTTTGCAACAAAATAACGGTTCACACAGTCAATAGATCATCCAGCATTGGGTAGAATCTAGGCTAATGTGGAAACTATAGCATAATTTAAATGCAAAGTTCTACACAAGCAACAAACATTTATTGTTTCCTTTGTCACGAAGGATTGGCGAAAGACAAGGTGGTCATCTAGTCTATCAACCCTGCAGTAAACTTTCAGTGCTATCATTAGCAGTCATGCAAAAAGAAAAGATAAGATGATAAAAACAAAATTACATGGTATTTACAGATGAGTGCATGCCTATGTACACATAGTTATCATGATGTGATATTTTATTTTACAGGTGTGTAGAGAGCAAACACTGAAATGCGTGAACATTTGTTTGACAACGCAAATGATAATGGGATAAAAAAACAACAAGTTGGAAAAAGATCAAATGACCTTCAGATGACGTAGATTAACCCCCATTCAACGCCAGGGAAACTTTACAGTGTCTGTTAATTAAGTATAAAATATTTAACAAAGATCATGAAACAAATCACATGATACAAATCACAAAGAATGGACAACACAAGATGAGTTAAAAATATTTCGTTTGTTACATAGCACTAAGAAGCCCGGAGAGTAGTTAGTTTGATGTTTGAAATCAAAGTGAAATCTAAGCTTGATATGGTCAGGTGTTTCTGACCATACCTTGGGTCCAATGAATTTGAAGGAGCATTACCCTTGGGAAGAGTTTACCTGAGTAAGAAGAAATATTTGAAGTTGCAAGTCTGGTGGGGTTTCATGAACTGTCTGTATAGATGTGAAATACTGGTCAAAATGTGATGGAAGTTGATTGTTTTATTAAGAGTGCATAAACTTACCAGCAGACATTTTAAATGAATTATTGGTTGTTGGAATGTGATTTTATACACATTTCGTCCAAAGTTGCTCTGTTGGAATTTCTCAGAAATTTCATAGCTTTGCTTTGTAGATTCACAACAGGTTGAATAGGAGTGTTCAAGCCCTGCCCCAGTTCACGACAGCATAATTCAGATAAGGGATAATGCATTATGCACAGCTTTTAATCCAAGTTGGGTTCGTATGTTGTCTTGATTGGGATAATATTCCTCATGATTTAGAGATTTGTGTGGTTAAGTTATCAATATGTAGTTTCACACTAAGTTTGTGGCCAAGAATTAGGCTAGATATTTTATTCCATTTTTTCCACAAATTTGATGGCTGGTAATACAGGTATTAAATGTGGCAATATCATGTTTAGGTCTGTTTTATATAATGTATTAGGATTTGCTGTAATTAGTAGATATTTTTTGCCATAATCCAGCAGTCAAAATTTTGAAATTCATCTTTAACGTCTCTTTGCAAAGCTCTAATATTGGACACAGACTCATGTAAATGAATGTCATTACCAAATATTTTAGTAGCAAATGACGTTGCTCCAGTAATATCATTATGTATATAATAAAAAGCAAAGCCCATGTGCAGACCCTTGTGGAACCGTACATGTTATGGACATGTAAGATGATTTTGCTTCACCTAATTTGGTACATTGTTTTCTATTAGTGAGGTAAGTACAAAAGATTTGAATGGGGTTCCTCAAGCAACATAGTGATAGAGAGTCCGGAGTACAATTTCATGCTTACAACAATCAAACGCCTTGCTTAGGTCTAAAAACGTGAGCAGGTAATGAGCTGTGTGTCTATATTTTTGATATATTCATCATATAGTGTTGTTATAGCTAAGGCAGAAAAATACTTAGTGCTAAAACTATATTGCCGTTTGGTAATTGCATTGTTTTGTATTAAAAAGGAGTAGACTCTTTGGTATAAAATTTTTTCAAACACTTTGGATAATGCAGGAAGAACAGAAATGGGTCTGTAGTCTGATGGGGATTGTGGATTCCGAATTTTGGGAATTGGGGTGATGCAAGTATGTTTGGGAGAATCAAGGAGAACGCCTTCATTAGTACATCTATTGAATTAATACATACATTGAAGAGCCACTAGAGACAACAGTATTAGCTAGCTTGAGGAACTTTGATGGAATGTCTTAAGATTGACAGTTGTGCTTCAATTTCAAATTCCTAATAATATTATTGATTTTGTTTGTATCAATGAGAGCCAGAAATTAAGAGTCCTTGAAATTATCTGATTCAAGAAGTGTTTGTTCGTGACATGGGTTTACTTATCTTGGCAGATATTGTTTTGTCTATATTTGAGGCGAATGTATTCGATTCTTGATATTTAAACTTGGAGCTTAGTCTATTATTTTGGGAAGTGTAATGCTTTGCTGAGTTTAAAACCCTTTAAGTCCCGTGTGCGCCACTTTTCTTGCAGAACTTTGCAATCCTACAACTCGCCAGGCGATTGAGCTAGAGAGCTGTTTAAATCCTTTACGGATTCAGCAAGTCTTGTAGTCAAAATCGAAAAAAACAATTTTCTGTTTCGGTAGGGGGTTTTCTGGAGGTGACGTCACAAAGAGGACATGTTTTGGAAAAGTAGGTCAACTTTGGCCGGCCCTGTGCCCAACCCATTGACCCATTCTTTTGGCTCAAAGTTTTGTTGAAAACTAGATGAAAATCCGCGTCTATAGAGCCCTTGATTGATTTGCTAGCACATCTGTGGCCAAAATTCTGGGCCAAAAACCCAGTTTTGGGCCGAATTCCTAACTTTTCAGAAAAAGCATAATTTGCCCTTTCAGGCCAAACTTTGACCGGCCATAACTCGACAGCAGACAGGCAAGAGAGCTGTTCAAACCCTGTAATGTCTAGTGGTTTTGTGTAGTTTAGAATTAAAAAAACATTTTTTTAATTCGTATGGGGGGTTTTCGGCCAATGGGCTCATGATGGGGGTCTATTTTTTCGTTATTTATATGACGTCATCATCTGATCCCACGCACCAATATTGTGGCTTGCAGTATGTTTGGAATCTAAGCGAAAATACGCGTTTTTAGAGTCCTTGATCAAGTTTCTAGCGTTTCTGGTTAAAAAGTTTTGCCAAAAATATTCCAACTATGTTAGGAATTCCCAAGGGCCTTCAGGGGATTTCCCATATTAATATTCTACCATTTCTTCCATAACTCATCAACCGGAAATGCTAAAAATTCCATCAAACCCTCTAAAACCTCCTAGTATAGCCTAGAATGCATTTAAATCTCGCGCGGTTTCGCGCCGCTGATTCTGCTCGATTCACGCACTCACATGGGCCGTCGACGTCACGGATTATTTATAGAAACCTGTCAAAACATGTCAAAACAACCTGTGGTTTTGTAAACATAGTCAAAAAGGCCGAAATCGCACGGCAAAAAGTTTTTTTTTCAGCCTAAACTACAAGTCTGTCCCAAATCAGGCCGGTTTTGAACAGATCTCCAGCTCGATCCGCTGGCGAGTCATGGCCAATGAGAAAAGGGATGTTTTCCAGCCCAGACTGGGGTTTGGGGTTGCTGAAATTTTCACCAATTTTTGGTGTTTTGTCCATAATTTCAGCTACAGATATGCTAGAAAGTCATTCAAGGGCTGTAAAGACGCGGATTTTGGCCTAGTTTCCGAAACAATCTGGAGACATAATAATGGCCCCATGGGTTGGGGCCCAGGGCCAGGTAAATGTAGCCAAAAACACTCACACTTGTGATGTTCTCCCTTGAACAACCCCCACCGAAAATGAAAAATTTGTTTTTTCAATTTCGACTACAAGACGTACTGAATCCCTGAATCCGTAGAGGATTTGAACAGCTCTCTAGCTTAGTCGCCTGGCGAGTTATAGGATTGCAAAGCTCTGCATGAAACGTGGTTTTCGCGTGACTTAAAGGGGACTACAACTTAATTTGAATGGAAAGCAAATATTGAAACCCTAACTTATATTGTATGTTGTTTAACTTTTAGGCCTATCAGGCAAACTGAGTGCAAATCAATCTGCTGTAAATTCTCGTTTCGTTTCAGTAGGTTATAGTTTATGACACAGACATACACTGCATCACGAAATGTATATAAGTAAAAATGTCACTGGACATTCGACGTGTTTTCCCCTCAATATGCGGGAGGTTTTCTTAAAGACGCAAAAGCTTTGACTAGTAAAGCAGGTGCAATTTGTTGAAAAACTGTTTTGTTAAAGTTGGAGATTAATTTAAAGAATTGTCTACTGAATGGAAACTACACTGTCGAAATGTCCATACACCACTTAAACATCACCGAACGGATGAATTCTGGGGCATAAATCGCTAATTAATCTAGTAGAAAATCCTTCACTGATATCTTTCACTAATATCAAATCTGTGTGGGTTTATGCTTGTTGTTGTCATTAACATGGACGTCGGAAGCATTTTTTGCAATGGGGGACTGGTGAAATTTTCCAAAAAAATTCACCGCGGGATCAAAGTTGGTGAACTTTGGATTTTCTCACTCGCAACTGAGAAATCAACCTTTTTAAAAAAACATTTTCAACATCTAGCTAGGGACCTGCCCCCTCTCTTTACAACGTCCATGGTTACCAAAAAAACACCTATGATCGGTGAAGAAGATATTGCCTGACTGATTGTTTTCGTTTGACAGATATTTAAAACCCTGGTATACTATCGTTTTTTTGTCACTTTAATGCTATCGTCGGGTCTGCCAGACCCGTTTTTCAAAAATAAAAATATATCTTTTCCTTCAACTGCAGTTTATCACAAAAACTACACTGAAAATATAAGTCTCACTGACAATTTGAGCACTTACACAGTTACTTTACCCTAATATGATACGATTTTTGATGAAAAGTAAGTAGACCAAATATAGGGAAGGTGTCAGGCAACCCTGAAATTCAATTGCTCATAAAAAAAACTATTAGCGTAAACAACTTCTCTACTTGTATACTGCTAACACGACCATAGAAGCATGCCCTGAGTGAGTTTCAGCTTTTTACAGGCTCTGACCCCATAAACCGTATAGTGGGGTTATGCACACCCCACCACCTCACACTAATACTACCGCCGGGTCTGCTAGACCCGAACTCGTGACGAACTTGCTCCCTAGCAAAATCTGGAAGAGCGTGGATGACAGCAATCGCACCTATTACTAGTCACACAAAAACATGAAACTACTGAAGAGTTCAAAGCGCACCGACTTCAGATTTCTTAGTTCAACGTGAATGACCTCATTTGACCCGGCTCTGGCAGACCCGCGATAGCATTCTAGGGTTAAAGGTTCCGTGGAAACTGCGAACTGTAATGATGAAAATGTTTCCTTTAAAATCTTTACATGCATATTTAGGTAAAATAGTTTGATCAAAAATAGGTTTAATCTCCATGATTTATCTACATACGTTTAAGAGGATTTTAAGTTGCTTAAAGTAAAATGAAATCATGAAACAAACGTGTGTTTATGACAAATAATTTTTAGTGCCTCTTTTGCCAAATGATTAACAGCGTCTGTTTTATCGATGGAAGTTATGAGGACGCAGTGATGGTTTCTGTTTCATTCATCAGCACCTTCTTCACTTCTAAAACTTTTCAGAGGTATTGAATACAAAAACGAAACACCCACTATCTTAACGTACCGGACATGCTTCAGGTCTTCTTCCCGACATAACTCCAAGCTATCCTGTCACTATCACCTGCACAAGGAACAAAAAGAACTTGATCACAATGAATACCGTCGTTGTACAGAGCACTGTTAGGTTTCAAACTCATACGGAAAAGAACGCCGCAGATTCTATCAAATTTTGTTTAATGTTTCTTCTGGAAGCTGCGATTCCGAACGTCTTCCAGAGAAACTTTAAGCAATCCTATTACCACTACCTATTGGAAGGAATCTGAAAGTGATACAAATGAATGAAAGACATTGCCTCAGCGAAAACGCTGCATCGAATAATTTTGCAAAAACTTAACTCGTTACTCACCAGTAGTCCACACCAAATACCGGCACAAGCCATGCTCAGAGGATAACTATTTCGTACATCTGAGGAGGTAAAGAAAGTGGCAATGACTCCGAAAATGATGGATGCAGCTTCCAAAACGATATCACCAATCTGGAATATAGTTTTCTACTGTACGTAATCCATAAACACAGCGCACGCTTGCCTGAGATTTCAAATGATCGTGGCTAATGTGTTATGTGGCTTGTTGTGTGGAGAATAAACCTTTGTCAACGCTAAAATCCTTTAAAATATTTTTTCAAGTTTGTAAGCTTTGCAAGTTCAAGACACAATGATGACATATTTTTCTGGTGAAAGATCTTCATCGACATACATGACGAGATCGTCTGTTTACTAACGTTTTTATTGAAAGAAGGTAACTTTTCAAACAAATTCATCTTTGCTTCGTTCTGAGGACAACCTGGTCTTTATTCAAATCGTATTGTTGAAAGTGCAAATGATGTGCAAATCTGTTGTATGCTTTGTTGTTGGCTGCACCCACTGTGCTCAAGTTACCGAAGAATGCCTAACAAATCTGTCAATATCGTGGCTCAACAGTTTATCAAAAACACAGCTGATCGAACCGACAGCGTATCGAAACAACAGCTCATCGAGCAACAGTTTATCGAAATATCGTTTATCGAACCGACAGTTTACCGAATTCCATTACTCAATATATGCTTTTTAAATGCACACATGCAATGGATCAAATTTTACCAATAGAACGAATTTTACCATCGGAAAACGCAAGGCGTTTGAATGCACATTTCATCATATTCATTTTTTACAGTATAACCCAGTGGAGTATCTAGGGTATGGCAGGCATAGCTCTTGCCAAGTACACCGCCTTTGTTACGGCGTAAAATAAGCTTGTCAAAAAATTAAATTTATTATTTACAGTGCAATTTCTTTTTGCGCATTGTATTTTGCGCCCCACACAACCCTTAAGTATAACTGCAAACTTCATTAACACAGTGTCCTTATCTAATACATTGAAGTCAAGTGTGTTAGGCAAGCACATTCAGTATTTTGACAAACTGTGGCATTGCGGTACAGCACGAAGGACAGAAATTGTCACAATTGTGACAGAACAAAAACGCTAGCTTGCCATTTCTACATGTTCGGGTCCTTTTGACGTTTCAAAAAGGGTACACGACTTTTCGGTCTGACCGTTTCGGTCTGGCCGATTCGGTCTGGCCGTTTCGGTCTGAGCCGTTTCGATCGCGGGACATTTTGGTCGCGACATTTCTGCACATAAGGAACTGATGAAATTTGTGAAATTTGTATGTAAATGAATATCTAGGCAGGATAATCATTTATCCGTGTAATACAAAACCAATCAAAACCTGACAATTTGCTTTGCAAAAACACGTTCAAACTCGGGTGGTATAATGAGAAAATACAGAGCAATACAAATCTCGACAAAAAATCCTTCAGACATTAAAAATATACCGTGTTTGGCATTTTTTGCCAAGTATGAGAAATATGCATTGCTCGGCTGCTAGAAACTTACTTTGTGTTCTTATTGGTGCACATAAACCAGATGAGTTGATGTGATTATTTTAACGCAGTTACAGTGGAAACTGTCAAATCATGAAGTTTCTCCGTTATATTTCATATCGTTTGGTTTTCGTTGCGTTCACCACATTGGTCGCATCAAACCTCTGTATGAAGTAGTGGGATGCCTCTATCTGGTGTACAGGTGCAAAGATTTTGCACAGGTGCAAGGAAAAGACAAACTCGTGTGCCTACTGCACTTCAAACGATTTCCGTTCTCACGCATGCATTGACAGCGAATTCTTTTCCACAATGCAAAATTGGACGCCTGGTTCTCAACCTATTTCAAACTCGTGACACCATTACAGTGCTGTACCATGCTGTACCACAACTTTGACGCAATTCCTCTTTAGCATTCACGAATATTTCTTGATATGTGAAAGCAGTAAATGTTCAATCTGACAACTTTGAACAATTTTCTTTTGGTAGCTTGACCTTTGCCTGCAATGCATTTTGATTCAATAAAACATACAGTACAACCGCATTGCATACATTAAATTTTATACTCAGAGCAAAAGAATTTTACTTACTGTATTACACTGTTCCCTTTACACTGAAACAGCTTCGTCCTTGGGAGGCCTGCAGCCCAAATGACCCCTGGTCCTTCGCAACTACTCACTCTTTCATGCATTTTTAAAATCGATGTACTTGGATGTCATCGCAGTACTACATTATAACAGTCATAAAGGCGTCATTCATGCATGTGTCTTATTCGCTTGTGTTTCATCAAAGTAAATGTATTAGCGCCATGAGGCTTATATTCTCTACTGTCGCCACGTATATACGCTCGAATTTGTTCATCTACTTGTGTGTTCTTTGTTACGGTGATGCATGTTTAAAGTCTAGCGCGTTGCGTGTGGGAATGAAGACGTTACACAATGCACTATACCAGGGGTTGCCAACACGTCGATGGCGACAGACTGTTCGATCGCCGAGTCTAATTTGGTCGATCGGGCCTGATTTTGCATTGGATTGACAAAATACCTGAAAAGAACATTTTTCAATCAATATATCAGAAAGTACATCAAAATGAAAAACGTTGAATTTATGACCTTTTGTATTTGTGACTTTATTACCGACTGGTCGATCGCAAGTTATCAAGAAAGTTCTGGTCGAACCCAGTCGAAGACAAGTTGACCACCCCTTCACTATACAATTTCGGCGAAATGTCAAGCTAGCTGGTGTTATACGAAATCCCTTTGATATTGCATCGAAGTGACAAAACAGTCTGACAGGTGAAATGTCACGCTACAGGTGTTATACCAATTCCCTTTCAACTTCTTTTGATGTTATGACCCTCTGTACATAAGCCTGAACAGCACATCCTCAAGCCATTTCGCCAAATTTGAGCCATGGAGAGCACAGAAACTTCCCGAGGCAAGAAGAAACTCATTGATGCTGAATTCATGTTCACGTTTCACGCTTTTTCTCCTGATAGTATGAAGAGGTTTTGGAGATGTGTGATTCGCAGTTGTCAGTGCCGACTCCATGCGGATATACGGATGTACACGACGTCATCGTAAACCGACTCGGGCACCACATCCACGGAAGCGACGCAGGCCGTGTGGAAGTTGTCAAAATTAAAGCAAACACGAAACGCCGAACCCTGGATAAAGTGGAATTGCCGTCCCAGATTCGCAATCAAGCCGTCAGATTCACTAGTCAGTCCGTTCAGGTACAAACGCCAAGCATATCAGCAATCAAAAAGTTGAGTCAACGTGCACGGGCTCAGAATGAAGCACCTCTGTCAACACCTACAGATCTCGCATCTCTCGTTGTACCAGACCAGTACAAATTCTACCATCCTTCACCCGACTTCGACAAACTATTCCTCCTCGAAGATAGTGGACAAGCCGATCCCAATCGCGTGACGATTTTTGGACGGGACTACCATCGCAACTGGGTGCAAGATATGGATCGCGTTTTCATAGACGGTACGTTTACCCTCGCTCCTCCACTATTTAGCCAGGTGTTTGTGATTCTTGCCAAGCGTGCAGAATACCTGTTTCCCGTAATGTACGCTCTGTTACCCAACAAAAGCCAAGAAACATACGATGGACTATTCGGACTCATCAAAACGATATGGCCACTTTTCAATTCAACCTCGATCTCTCTCGGTTTTGAGATGGCAGTGATGAACTCTGTTCGACAAGCATTTCAACGTGCAGAAATTCATGGATGTCTATTCCGCTTGACGAAAAGTATGAGGCGCCAGCTTTCCGAGAACGGTCTTCTGCAACGCTACAATGCTAAACCACGATTTGTCCTCCATGCCAGCATGACAGTTGCGCTCGCAGTTGTACCAATTGACAATTTGGACGACGCTTTTGATGCTTTATCCAACCAACTGGCGAACGATCTCACGTCCATCCTGAACAGGTTGGAAGACAATCATATCGGCCGACCTGGACGCAACACCCGTCGAAACCGCCCCGCACCCTTTCCGCCAGAGATTTGGAGCATGTACCAGCGCACAATAAGCGGCATTGACAAAACAAACAACCATGCCGAAGCAGCCCATCGACGCCTGAAAAGAGAACTTGACGTTGTCCATCTCTCAATCTGGAAGTTCATAGATGGTCTTCACCGCGTCCATAAGGGAAGAGATGTCACACATGAGCAATACGTTCGTGGTGAACTTGGACCAGTGAAAAGACGAGAATATAAGCAAGTTGACCAGCGTCTCCTCACAACCGTAAACGATTACAACAACAGAGACATCATAGAATATCTTCGTGGAATCGCACATAACTTCCTCATGGAATGCACAGCAAACTTCCTGCTGCAAAACGTTTCAACAATATAAAATAAATTCTTTCAGGAGGTTTTGGACTCATGATTGCGATTAATTCTGAATGGTAATTATGAGTTTGAAATATTTGTATTTAATTGTAACATGTCCATAATGATTTCATTTGCTTGCTGATGATCATGATAATCATATGTTGATGCTGATTAACTGTTGATTCTTAAATCATGTTTGTGAAAAACTACATCGTTTTTAAAATAATACCTTTCGTTGATTTTTTGATTTCAGTGATAAAATCGTTTGTTGATCAGTGCCAGAAAAAATGCAAATTTCCTGGGAATCTAACTTTGATTTCCCACGAGCTGTTGCGGAGTTTTCTTAACATACCTTCCACTATTGTTAAGTTTTGCACGAGCTGCACATTTAAAGTTGCTGTTTTTTAAAGAAGAATTATTAACATTTGAGTCTTGACACATCAGCTGTCATGAAGCTCTTATCCATCCTTCGTTTTTTCATTTCAAGCGCCGGCGTCTGAAACTCCCCGTAATCTTTTGCGGTTAAACGCAGACAAAGGGCAAGGAGTGGTCAAGACAACCAACTCCTCTGACACATAGAACGCAATAGCAGGCAACAGAAATTGAATGAAATAGAATTCATGTCGCAGTCGTATTGACGAATAAAGACATGTTACTCAATAATGCGTTTACGAACTAGGCATCAAGGTGCCGCAAACATCGCAAAAAAGAGGTAGTTTATGGGCCGAACGTCACTTTGATGTTAGGACATCAAACGTTTACGTCAACTAGTTTCGCATTTGCACGCAAAAAATCGCTAGTCACTGCACTCCTTTATTATAAACTGAGCACTGCTTTACTATAAACGGAAGATTCTATCCACGTAAAGTCAAATTTACACCAGTGACGTGACACGTTGCTCACGAACGCAAAAAACAGTGTTCTGGAACATTCAGTTCAGAAGCGATTCCAGGTCAAACCCCTCACGCAGGCTCAACACGCCATTTATACCAAGGCCACTGACAGAATGCAACCGTTCCAGGCTTGCATCATTGAAATTTCAATTTATGTTTTTATTATGGCTAGCACTATCGTTGCTATGTAACGGTAGTTACGCAACAATGAATTAGAAGTTCTCATGAGAACTCGTCGAGTGTTGCGTAACGTGTGTTGCAGCGTAACTATAATGCCAGTTAGTTGTCTGCATATTAGGCTCATTCATATTAGCTCGTTACTGAACAATATTTGTGTTCGTTTCAAATTATTCTCGCACGGCAACTTTTCTATGCAAATCGATTTCTTCAAAAACATTCAATCAGATATGAAGTATATATAAAAAATGCTTGTTTGTAGAGGGCACCTGGGGCTTCAACGGATGAGATGAGTCCAAGCAAACGTCTGCGTACTTGGCTCATTTATATTCCTGGATTGACAATCATTCGTTTAAAATTATTTTCGAATGCGAACTGTTCACTTGACTGGAATTCACATTAAATGTTCAATGGCAGCTGTTTTCAATGTAAGGGTCGCGACTCCGAGAGACAGTGTTCCCTCTACGGTGCGCAAATGTGCAGTGCCAACAGACCACTTGTGTAGTGAATCTCATTCTCGCACACTAGCAACAGTCCAGATTTAATATCGTATATATACCGCACAGCCTCTGCAACGCTTCAAACGCTTTACTGCCTGTGTGTTTACATGGTTGCGCAACTGCATGGCTGTACATTTTTCTGAGGGAACACTTCGCAGATGGGTTGTGAACCATTTCTGGAGGGGTCGCGAGTAGATTGTTTATGCACACAGCTGTATTACATTTGGTTTGTTCGAGTTTTTGATGGGGGTCGATGGTATAGTGGGATGCTATAATGGATCGCGGACTCGCGGTACAAAGAAAGATTGAAAACCACTGCTCTATGCAAATCTGTTGCTTCAAAAAAACATTTAACCTGGTATGAATCGTGTTAAAAAATACTTAAATGCTTAATTACAGAGAACAGCTCGGGCTCCAACAGATGAGTTCGAGTAAAGCGCGAGCGAACGAAATCGAGAGAGCGCTTCCTACGAACGATATTTTTTTATTCAGATCACCTGCAACATGAATGCCAAAGGCCAGACATGGAACGAAAGTACTTGTATAGTAACAAAGCCCAATGCATAGACCCCACGTTAACAACCATATAATCAGTGAAATGTGTGGTGCCACAAATATACAAAGCAATCAAGCTTGCATTTTGCAATATTATAAATCGTAATCAAAGACTCTGGCTAAGCCCGAGACACCACTGATTCAGTTACTTTGCACAACTAAGAATTTTACGCCGAGTAAAATACCTTGCCGACAGCGTTTGCCGATATTGCGAATCGTGAAGGGAGCACTATTTGAGTGTCGTGCCTCGACCTTTGGTAACCTACAGTATGATGATGAAGGGAGCGCGCTTTGAATCAAACAGCTCGACTTTGCATTACTGTAAGATTTCTGCAAGATTTCATAGTCTGATCAAAATGTCTCGTGATCGAAAGGGCCAGACAGAATCGGCCAGACCGAATCGGCCAGACCGAAACAGCTCAGACCGAAACAGCTCAGACCGAAAGGCCCGGACAGAAAAGTCCTGCTGATTTGTAAGAAAGGCTAAAATTTAGTCTGTGGTGCTGTGTTTCAGGCAATTGGATATTAGGCAGAATTTGGTTGAAGAAGAGTTTATGTCCGTGGCTATGAGAATCGTAGTGCTACACAAACAACTACTGTTATGCTCTCAGTGATTTGCAACTTGCTCAAGCTGCTGCGCTCTACTTTGACTCTACTAAACCTCTTCGATGGACACTTAAATGGCTTAACAGATTGCACCAGTCCAAAAACTAAGAAAGATAACCTTAGTTAAAAGTTGGTCCTCGAAACATCAGCAGCTAGTATTGTTACCGTACCAACTGAACAAGAAATGTTGACTCATTAAAGAAGAGATTTGTTATTCTTATTCTGAGCTCGAGTTTGGTGATGAAAGCGTCTTTACCAATTTTCAAAATGCTATGCAAATAAAGCTGACGACGGCAGTATCTGTTGCAAGCTGCGAGCAATCTTTCAGTGAACTGATCACTTCATACTTCCGATCCCCAACCACCCATAGCAGATTGCGTGATCTACTGCAGCGTTGATGGTTATAGAAAGGGACGAAAACGAGGAAAGTGATTTGACGAAATCACAGAAGAATTTGGTTCAATAAAAGCATGGAAAATGTTGTTGCAATTACCATGTTGCGTTATTTAAACACGAAAAGGTTGGATATGTTGAAGTGTCGGCAGAAATTTGACATTCTAACACGAGTAATACCGACGTGGATGAAACAACGTATTGTACCATCCAAAGCAAATTTGTTTCATTTGAAAAGAAATTGTTGCGTCATGCTTGGTGTTGCAATATGCTGTGTGTTTTTTTATGATTTACAACTTGGTCAGCTAGTCTTTTTGCACCAATTATGATAACATTAGTATTTGAATCATTTGATATTCTTTACAATAAATATAAATGAGCACGTACTCATGTTATGGTTTTTATGTATAGTTTCTATTTTATTTGGTGAAGCCTTTGAAGGAAAAGCAAAAAAAACACATCTTCTCTATTTAAAGACATTGGTCATATTCATGGTCTATCTATCGTAAAAATTTTGCTTTGTCTAAAATGTATTTGTTAAAAACGACGCACGTTTAAATTTTGCCTTTGGCTCCATTTTGCATAGATACGCCACTGGTGCACCATTACTAATTATTTCAATAATAAGTTGTGTGCAACTGATCGAAAGTAGCTGCTTCCAAAATGACTGTGCTCCTATGGCCTTCTCATGAGGCTGTCTTCAGCGGCTGTGGATACACAACTTTTACATTTGAGGCTGTCCTAACATTTTCAGTAAGTTACGTCACTTTGAGTTTTTTTACTGACATACGAGACACTTTCAAATGCACTTTCGTTCGCCTTCTCACTTAAAATGAATTCCGTTTCTTAACTATTTTACAAACACTCTCAACTGCTTGCTTCACTGCTGTTCTAACCCCTGGTTCAGAGGGCTGTGACTCCTGAAACCTACCAGTCGATACTAAAAAAAGATAAAAAGGGACTTTACACTTGGAACAATTAAATAGAGAGTTATTACTGCAGGTGTACATTGCAACGTGGTGACCACACGACAATATTGTCTTGCGACATTTAAACTAGTAAAGTCGTTTCCATAACGGTGATTTGATGACGTTTTGTTTCGATAAACTGTTGGATCGATGAACTGTCAGTTCAATAAACTGTCAGTTCGACGAACTGTCGTTCGATTAACTGTGTTTCGATGAATTGTCTTTTGATAAACTGACATTTCGATAAATATTTCGATGAACTTTTGTTTCTACGAATTGTCATAGTACAACCTTAATACAACCAAAAAATATAGCACTGTATACGATGTTCCTTCAAGATTGAACTTTGGATGAATTTCCTATTTCTCTGTTGAACAAGACAAAAAGCAATTACTCGTACGTGGTAGAACTTTTTATTTTGCAAACAAATGAAACAACTACGCTTTGTTCATTGGCTTGAAGGAAAAGAAATAATAATTATCGTTTCCTTTTTCGGTTTCCAATTACTTTGTGGGACTTATTCCATATTCGAACCAAGTTACTTGAGATGCTCAGATCAGTTGCGTATTTGAACACTTGTACACAGGGCCGGCCTTAAGCCGATGTAACCGATGCAGCTGCATTGGGCCCTGCGCCTCTGGGGCCTCGCGCCATGGTGTTTGGGTAGATTGTTAATTTTGCTAAATACACCTTGCGCTTCAGAATTCAGTAGAAACGCCATATAAATTTCATTGTTAACAAAGAACGTTCTAATCAGAACTAGCAAATTTCCTCTCGAACGTTAGCAAACGTGCTCAATTCTCGTGTTAGTACTGCACTGTATGTCTGCGCTCTACCACGATCGTAACACGGTTTACTGAACACGATGACGTCATAAACTTACAACTCAGAGGGCCCCCGCGCCTAGGTCTTGCATTGAGCCCCGCATTTGCTAGGGCCGGCCCTGCCTGTATAATGATGTAACGCGCTTACTCACGTTGAGTGCTTGTTTGTTTTCATAGATGGTGCTACGATTTTTATAGTTTCAACAATGTTGTGACGACATTTTGATTTAGACCAGTGTTTCCCAATCTTTTTTTGGCTAGCGCCCCCTTTTCTGAGAAACAAATCTCTATCGCCCCCTACCATGCCTAGCACACATATCAACACAATTTTTTCTTATTGTGTATTTGGGATGGTTGAAAATGATTAAAACAAGAATGAGCGCAAAGATGCATTTCACTATAAAACTTAATTTAGTAAATTTAGCAGTCGGAAACTGTTAGAGTTAATCATTTGGAAACTGTTAGAGTTCGTGAAGGGCTCGATGTCATTTGAACAGCATTAAACTTGGACAAGAATTTGAAGATTGCTAATTTGGCTGTAATGAGGTTAAAACCATTCCCCTGCAATTGCAAATTAGCTTCACTGAACTTCGTAAAGATATCTGTGGACTGTGACAGCTAAGATACTGTATCTGTGACACCCTTTGACAGTCACCTTCTGTATGCAGCAACAGGCGTACAAACTCTCTTCATCATTATCCGAGTGCACCACATTGCCTAAACTCAGCAGAACACTTCTAAACCCTTTGGTGTCCTTTGATCAATCAATCCATTAATACTCTGCCACATTTTTAGTAAATTTTTAGTTCGGAGCGGTGCAGGATTGAATTTAATCTGCATATTTTAAAAGTTTTTGAACTTAACCGTGAGACTTGCAGTAGTCCACTGGCTCTACCATCTCTCTCTCCTTGGAATTCCTTGGCGCTGCTGAAGCTAATGTGCATTTTGAAACACACTTCTGTTTTCCAGAATCTTTTCGATTCCCTTTAAGTAACTTGTTCTTGTTGGCAGCCAGGGATATCTGTGTTGGCACCTAACACTATCTGTAAAAAATATAAATTGCGTTTCTACTTTCGAAGTGAACTCGTACAAGGTTATTATTGTATTTGTGATCATTAAACCACTCCATCCAAAATTAGCTCACACTTTTGATTACAGGCTGTGTCTAAGTGCAAGCGTGCATTCTCAAACCTGACCAATGATTGTGACTGTAACGAAACGGGCATTGTTAAGTAGCAGTTTACCCATGCCAAGAAGAACAGCTGACGAAAATTCCAATCCTAATCATTTAATTATGGAGGAGAACAATTTTACAGTGCAGCTTGGCTTTAGTGATGGAAACTGCAGTTCATCAATTTATCTCCTAGCATTTCACCTCTGTTTTGTTTCCATAACGCTAATTTTTGTTTACAAATTACATGCATACATGTTTGTTGATCATACTATTTTTTATGGCATTTGGTCACTCAAAGTTAGTAAGACAACAGAAATGTAATTATTAACTAGGTCTCCTATCGCCCCCCAATCGCCCATTTCTGCTTCACGGCCACCCTAGAGTTTCTCACCGCCCCCAGCAGGGCAGTACCGCCCACTTTGGGAACGACTGATTTAGACGATTTTACGCTAAGAAATATTTATTCAAAGTTTGATGGGTTCACGACAGAAAAAGATGACTGCAAAAGACACTGTTTTTACTCAAAAGTAGGCATCACTACATTCTGTTCAGAAATGCACTTCTTTCAAGAATGTTTGGATTTGTGTCATGTCACACTGTTTCAAGATTTTTCAGAATAATCAAAACTGTGCTACCATCAATTGAAAATTTCTTACCCCCAAGATCTTGTAGGTCTTCGCATACTTGGCTCCAGGATGTGGGGCTGGTGCAGCAGGCAGAACAACAGCAGGTACATTTGTAACAACAACATCAGCCATGATTTTTTTCCAATAAGAAACAATTTTGTTTCACCTGAAGACATTTGATCAGATTTCATCAAGGAAAGTTTAAGTGGTGAAGGAGGTTGTCGTTTCTTTTACAGTGCAATCACTACGCACGGACGAAATAAAATTTTGGTGATATTGCTGACAAAGTTCGTCAGAAAAACGTTCCTAAATATCTACACGAATTAAGCCTTATTTAATTTTAGATAAGTATTTCAACGCATTTTCGGTTGTTCTTAAAATGAATCACTGAGATATGCCCTTTGGCCAAGGTTTCTGTCAATTTAAAATGTTATAACTCTGTCCATTGCTCTACACATTATAAAAGTCTGATTTCTCTACTACCGTGCTTTTGAAGCAGAACTACTGCATACATTCAGAGCTGCTATGTTCAACCCGCGGCACAGTGGAAGGTTTTATGTGGCCTTAGGTCTTCGCGGTAGCATAAGTGGCCTACGTTCTTATTTTCGTAATCTTAAATTTGATACTTTTGATGCAGGTAGTCGTCCGTGCCGCTTTTTCAGGTCTGTAACACGTGCTGAGAGATTTCCCTGTGTCCACTGACGTCTTGGTGGAAAATTGTTTACAACTTTCTGATTTCTACCCTTGTTCCATTGGTACTAAACTTGCCTATGAAATCACACTTACAGAGGGCAAGGAGTCAAACAGTTGTTACCATAGCAGTTAGGACTGGAACGTTTTCAGTACATCAGCTTATAATAAATTTAGTTTGCTAAGATCAACATAAGTCATTCAATGTCTGGCCCTCGTTAACATGTCTTTCACTGTGCGGAACGTTTAAGTTAGTGACATAATTTTTGGCTCATTCAGCAATTTCGGTTGGACATAGCTGATTTAGAGCACCACTTTAAGATGAAAAATAAGCTGTCTCCTTCAATTTGCATTTAACCCATACCACTTTCCTAACAAGCGTTTGCTAACATGCTACTTGTACTACACCTGTACCTTCACATTTTCTGAATGTCACACAATGGCTTATGCAGCTTGTCTTTGTCGCTGTTCGAAGGACTACGTTGATACGTTCGCACAACGACGCACTAAACCCTTGTTCCTTACATTTCTGCCTTGCTGTGAAGCATGCATATATATTTTGTTTTCTTTCAATCATATTTATTCATATTCAACCATATAATGCAAAATCCAAACAAGTAAACATGTAAATCCAAGCAAATGAAATCAAATGCATTAGACACGCCTGTGGTGCTCTAGGGCTGTTGCTAGGTGGCGTTGTTTATGCATTCCGAAAAAAAGATAAAACATTTTGAAGTTTCAAGTCCTAGAAATATTTGACGCAAGCGCGTAACGTAGTTTGCAGTGGTGTCATCAGCGTTAACAGGATCCAACTGTCTTCAGCCACTTAGAGGCACTTACTACGTTTTCCGTCTCACCGCAACACGAAGCGATGTTTTGGTAAGCTGCATTGCTCGTGCGGTTTGTACCAAATACTTGAAACTATAGCAGAACTTCACTCTCCACAGAAACCGCTACAGCATACCTTCAGAACTTCGTTTTCTGTCCGAAAATTGATGTGTAATCCAGCAGAACGTCGTGGTCTGAATTGAATCACAGTTCCGACCGAGAAAATATCGTCGTTGGTCTTAAGAACCCCTACAGCTCGCACTAGTGGTGATAGTGACCAGACCTGAGGAGAGAGATATACTGCACAAGCATTCGGGACTTTCAGAAAGCACTTACAAATCTTTACTTCAGAAAAAAAGGTGCAACTCTGGCGAATTTTTTACTGTGTTATCAGAAGATCTTTGTGCCCCAAAATTTTTGTCATTAAAAATTATGACGATTTTCTGCAAATGTTGAGGGAACATATTGCATAGTTTTTGCTTTTTCTTTCACTAGTTGCTACAAGTTGAATGTATTACCGCATTTTGTTATGTCGCTATACAACAGTTTGGATAGTCAACCGTGGCCGAAATTTCATAAATAGGGAGAGCTAATTCACGCGAAGCGATTAGGTTCTTAACTCTGCCAGTGTTGATGATTTCCAATATTTAAAGATCCTGACATCACTTCTGTTACTTCACAGTAACATGAAGTTTACACACCTGTCTAGAAACATTTTTATATAAGGTTTGAGTCAGCATTCCTTGCCTCTTTATTCCCAAATTACTCTGCATCTATGCTGCCACGAACGGGATGGGTGCGGGCGCCCAAACTGATACATTCCCGGACGCGGCAATCCCTAGATATTACTGCATGGCACGTTCTACGAACCATGCATATTGACTTCCGTCCTGGCTTTGGCAATGCTGCAACAGCATGTAACATCTTTGGAATTGAAACATTTCCAACACGTTGGTAGCGCTTTGGTGGAAAAAGATATTTCCATATAGGGAGAAAAGGATTGTAACGTAAACTTTAGCATACTGTAAAATCCTTACCAATACAGTAAAAGCACGTAGTTCCTGTGTATGGAGTACCAACATCTCATTCAGTCGACCACTTTCATGATAAATGTATGTTCTCTTACTAAGCCGTGTTCAAGCGTTGTGCTGGAATTCTATTTATATCAAAGTATTGAAGCAACTGATTCTTCACAACAAATATTTTCTAATGTGAAGGTTTGGTGTTCTTCATGCATATGGTGCTGTCTTTGAACACATTGCAAGGAAGTATTTGCAGTGAAACATGAGTTTTATGAAAACAATTTGGTAATTCTTAAAAAGAAACAAATGATCTAAACTGACGTTTCTCAACTGAAATCTTTCAGAGTGAATCATTCATCAGAAATGTAAGATTACTACTCAAGAAATGAGTTTTGTTCTGCCATGAGCATTTAAGCCACATTTGCATGTTCAGACCAGTTCGGATATTTTTTTCATCTGTCTTGCTTTCGTCACTGGAAAATGTTTCACTACACTGGCAAGCGCTTTCAATGAAACGTAAGTTGCTAAACGCTGGAAACGCCGCGAAGGCCAAATGCGTTTCCATTGCGTTGAGTGGGGATTAGGTTTACCGGTTCACTGATCAAGCAGAACCTCTCGCTGAACAGCCGATGAAAGCATTGTCCAGAGGATGAATTTGCAATCCGGCTGAGTTCCTCTGATGAATTTCAGGCGTGTAAGTGTTAGCGCACCAAGTAGAGCCTCACTGAGATGATGATGCAAAAAAAGTTACAATAGTAAACTTCCTGCTTAGTTAAGAGACAGAAATGGCAAGCACAAGCCCACTGAAGCGCGTATTTATCGTCTCAAAAACAATTCGTTTGCAAAAAGATTAACTGAAAACATTTTTTGCCTGAGTAAATTTGGAAAAGAACGTACTTATGTAAAAACCGCGCAAAAATACTAAATAGTCATCATTGAAAGTTTGAGGTCTTTATTGATTCCTGCATTTTTATTTTTTATGATTTGGGAATATAACTTCTTGCAGAAGTTTTATTTTATGAAATGCAACTTTTAAGACCACTCTGGACAGTTTAATGCAGGATTTGTTGAACTGTGGGCCACGGAAGTATTTTTGCCAGTCAACGGTGTGGTCTGGTGTTATTGGAAATTATTACGGTTTGCAACATTAAATCGAAACTGCAGATATTTCTTGAACTACAAATGTCACAGCACACTCTCGTTCATCACAAAGCATTATCAATTGTTGCCACATGAAAATTTCCAGGTAGTCTTGGCAGGTTGTGAAATCTTGAGCAGAAGCAGACATAATGTGGCAGATGGCTTGAACTGAGCACTACGACGTTTCGAGCTTCTGATATCTATCTATGCCTTCTGAAAACGAACAGGTGCAACTTTCACATTGATTTTAGCGCATGGTGCGTTGCTAAAAGTCGTTCTTATTTAAGCTCTGTGTTTCTCTAACAGTTGTCGTACTCGTGAAGTTGAACAGTTGATAGGTTACGAATCTTCTGCTAGTTTTTCAACGGGGCCACATGCTTCAAATCATTTACAACCCTGGGGCTCTGAATCACGCGTTCGGTCATAACATTCGTACCGCGTAAGTGACATCATCATCGTGGAGATTGTTGAAAGGCTGTTACAAAGCACAATCTTATGTGTTGTTTTTGCGCATACATGAAGTCTCAGCTACGTGTTACATGAGAAAACCTGATTGAGGTTACTTGCAAAAATTGTAATAATTTTATTCATAAAACTGTACAGCTACAACTGCGTACGTTGGAAAAATAGTTTTCACACAGGAAACCTCACTCGTGTTTTTCCTCAAATTTGTTTTTCAAGTCCGAGGTATACAAACATCAAATTTTTTTATTATTTACTTTCAAAGCCGCTGTTCCAGACAATGTATCAACCTGAAATTCACAGAAAGACGTTCCTACAGTTATCTTAGGCTTACCGCCAAATTTGAAGAACAATTTAGCAGGTTAAAGCTGTCACATAATTTCGTTGGAAAAATAGAGACATTTTTGTGTCCGTGCAGCCCTGGGACTTGCGCAACTGTGCACTCTAAAGTTTAAACTTATGAAGGTAAGAAAAAGCGTTATCCAGTCGAAATAAAACGTCGCTGACGTGGTGAATTTCAAAAAAACGTTTTGATTTTGCTTTTTTTATTAGAGCTCCAACAAAGCCAAACACGAGAATTTTATTGGGAATTTTGCCGTTTGACGCGTTTGCTTGTGCATAAATCCAGCAGATTCCTTTTGAGCCCACCTGGAATTTGCAAGACGCTTTGACGCCCAGGATCTTTCATGGTTTTTGTAACTTTCAACAAGCCTACAACTAATGAAACATAATTCATAACATATGCATTTCAGCAACTTATGCTCGTTATTCTGGTTATTTTGGGTATCACACTTCAAAGCCTTTCACATTAATACACAAGAGGAAAAGGATCATTTTTGCCTATTTGGTTTTTGTTGGAGAAGTGACCTTTGCCAACGGTGCCAAACATAAGCGGTGCCGCATGTAAGAGGTTGACAATTGTATTACTGGGAATGTTTGTTATCTGCAATTTTCCGATGCAACATTTGTCTTGCGGCACGCTGCATAGCAATAACATTTTTTCAACATCTGTGACGCCCCGATGAATAGCGCCTCTTTGATATAAATGCGCCCCGTTTTGGTGCCTATCAAATTAAGTAGAAATTGATATCAAAAAATACTCTAAATAAACAATGTTTAGGAAGAAAATATAGCTGAAAGGGGTCCATTGGCCACTGTAGGGGGCCACTAGCCAACACTCAGAAAAACACGTGTGAAATGATGGCGAATCCGAATGTGAATGGCTATACTAAAACCCTAAATCACCGGAAAATGCTCCGTGAAACGCAAAAAGACAACTTACTGAGAATCAAAAGAACACTAAAATAGAAAAAAAGCTAAGTGGGGACAAGGTAATTACATTTAGCTTGACAGGGAAGGCGATTCGCCCCTCTGCCTGTCAGCTACGCTGTTGGTTGCAATATGCTGTGCGATTTGTCAACCAATACGATGCACAAATTATGACAAAGTCATTAGCTGAATGTTTTGATATTCTTTATAATAAAAAATGAATATAGAAGTGTGCTACGATTCTTATGGATGATTGATATTTTATTTGCTGAAAAGTTGAAAGCAAAAGTAAACGTCTATTTTCTGTTTTAAAAGATTTATATCTTTCATAATTTCTTTTTCGTAAAAAATGTGCCTATATTTAATATCCAAATTATTAAAAAGGGCGAACATTCAAACTTTGCCATGGTCGCCATTCAGCAGTGATACGCCACTGGTCCTGGCTTCATAACAAAATTATCTAGGATTTCAGTAAAATTTGTTTGCCCACGTTTGTGATTCTTAATGCACCTAATGCTTAGTGTTGGACAACTTGTCCTGGAGCATTGCGACCTTTAATTCATTTTTTACTCTTTTGAATCTTTATTGAGACCTTTCTCATGACCATTTTGTGACGTGACCATCAAACTACGAAATAAGACTCCACGCGATTGGATAGACCAGTAACCACTAATCTAAAGCGTCATACCCAAACGCTGCTCTGTCATTCTCGTGCTGTTTGCTTACTCTTTGTCTCCTTGGGGTGGAGTTCTGTGGTTGCCATTTGGCAAAGCGACTTTTTCTTATTATTTAAGCTCTTCAAAATTATTTTGATTTGCTTAGCATGGGAGCAGTACAAACGTGCGCTAGCAGTGCATTCAAATTCAATCTGATTTCTGAATGACTGAATAGAAACGCTAACAAAGCAGCTGTATTGCTCAAAAGTAGACAAAGCAACTGCGTTTTTATTGTAGGACAATGCTATCCTTGCACATGTATCTTATCTGCAGTATAACCTTTAACGTTGATCAGGTGCGTATCGAACCTTTACATACACACGTAACAATCGACCCGATCCGCCAAACGCATGACGCAGTCAAATTGCTTTGAGTTTGTCGACACTACAGTCGGCATGCGGGTTGACCAGTGGTACCATTCCGAGTGTTTTTCCATTTCATTTAGTGTTCTAGTGGTTTCTGACAGCTATCTAGTGTTTTTTTTATGAGTGAGCTGAGGTTAACTCTTTACACAGTTTTGTATAATTGTAACTGTAGCTGAGACTTTTTCATTGTGAGCAATTGTAATTTGCTAAACATTCTACATGATTACATCTTAAATTACACAAGAGCATATAATGTAATCCGTTTTGAGTTATATCGCTACAAGGTCACTGTGGTCATCTGTTAAAAGTTTCAGTGACCTGTACAAACAAACACAAGCGTTGCTGCTATCTCCTGTTTTCTGGTTTACAATAAGTTGCGCAGCTGCATTTTATCTGTTTGCATTACAATGCATTTTTGTAACCATTACACAACACCAATTTCTTGTGTTCTAAAAATGTTTCACGTATTTGCAATCCAGTGTCTTCTTTGTAAATCTAGTGAATGTTATCATGAAGTCTAGTGCTTTTCTGTACCAACACAGTGGCAACCAGTTCCGTGGCCACGGGGGGCTTTTGGTGGCTTAGCCCCCCAAACAGTGCTCCAAGCCCCCACCAATTGAAACATGAAACACTATAAATCAGTTGAGATTTTTTCCATTTTTAGAGTGTCAAGCCCCCCAGGATAAACCCAAAGCCTCCCCACAGAAGTGGCAAATCCCCCCTATTTAAAACTTTCTGGCGGCGGTTCTGGTGGAAACACTGGACTTGACCAACGGTCTCGTTTGGAGACCCTGTGTTATCGACACAAAATCTGAATAAAGGAATATAAATTAAAAACTTAAATCGTTGACGAATGTTTATTCATCGAACTAATCATATCCACTAACGGCAATCATGGCCGCAGTCAGGAAAAACTTTTAACGAGGCGAATATATTAATTACGTTACAGGCTTCAAGTATTGTTAAATGTAGTTCTTGGAGACTTGAAATTTTGCCCTTATTGAATCTAGGCTGGTAGTATCTCTGGTGGTTGCAACACAATGTAGCTGTAGTGCTGCTCTTTGAAACAGCCTCACAATATAATGTGATTTGATTTAGCGTTGCAAAAATTTTGTGTGGCAGCATTACAGAAAGTTCACCGAGGCAAGTGCCTCATTTGCCTCAATGTCGCTATGGCCTAGGCAATTGCCTCTATGCGTGCCACAGTTTTCTGGAGGACCCTTTGGATCTTGAGGCCATAGGCTTAAGCCTACATAGCCTATTGGTAAATCCAGTCCTGAGTGTACGCAACCTACGTGTGACCACTCAAAAACTAAGTTCACAGTACTCTGTGTTTCGCAGAACGTAAGTGTCCGTCATGAAATAAAAACAAATCTCGCTCTTGGTTTACCATAAGCGAAAATTTTGTTTGCATAAAACATTCAAGACCCTTATGTTGGCAATTTCTGCGAATAAAACAGTGGAATTTTGCGATTTTACTTACTTGAAAAACGAACGCAATGTCGCAAACTAGAGTCATTCAACAAGCATTTGCTTATTGACTATCTGAAACTGCGCATAGCAATTCTACAGCTTCGTGGTAGTTTGGGTGGTCAAACATGAAATGGGGGGCACAGAGTTTAAACAGGGGGTGGAGGGCACCACTGAACCCCGCTGGCGACGGCCATGGTAAGAACTGCCGCTTTAAAACGAAGATAGTCTTCTTTTCCAAATTCGTCACGTTGCGGCATCAAATGCAGTTATGTTGAATCCCATTCGCTAGAAACAAAAGAAAGATAAAATGATCATTTGAACCAACTGTGACAGACGCAGAAAAAAGCCACGGAAAGTAAATATTCGGAAACGTTGCACAAAAGTTGCTTTCTGTTGTGTAGTTTTCCAGCGTTTCCCACCATAATCATTTTGACAAATGTTTGTCTAAAACTCAAATTCATTCCAGATCTTGCACACTTATTTACAAGTTTGCGCCGATCTCAAAATTAGGCCCATTAAAACTTTTTTTCAAATCCAATGAATCAGAATTGTTATTTTTAGAACGTTTTGGCTGAATGTAAACAATAAAATTCTCGCAATCCACCGAAACGGGCACTCACTGTGAATTAACATGCACAACCATTTACTGTAGACGAAGAAGTACAGAAACTGAGATAATCTAGCTGCGACACTAGTTCGTGAAACGCCGACTCACCTAATAAGATATTCAGTTACGTTGCATGTAAACAACAATTTTTCGATGTTAGGAATTTTTGAACTTCCCCAGATAGTATGTCGCGCGATTTCACCGTAAGTGTTTTGCAAAACCCCAAGTTCCTGCAGCGAGTGATCACTGCCTTCCCAGATTCTGAAAAACGATTGGACAGAAGCAATAACCCAGGTATTCCTTTGAAAGGGGTAGGTTATAACTAGCAGGAAGATCTCCCGAGTGCAAAATATTTTATATTTGAGTTTATGAACGGTACGTTGATGTTACGAAACAAATTTGGATGGAGTTAACAATGTGAGGAGATTCGTACTTAGGAGAATACTTACGGGGCGCGTAATCCGAAACAGCAGTCGGCGGATAATTATCTTGCAAAGGTTTAATAGTCCAGTGTTGATTAAACACTAGGTACATTTTTACCGTTCTAGCATGTGCCAGCAATGAAATAAGAAATGTGTTCTGACAATATGCCATCCTTCCCTAGCTGTGCCTATTACGCATACTTGTCCATTACTGACGCTTCAAAGCTTTCAAAAGTGGCACTACAACCGAACTAAATATAGATTATTTGCGATGTTTGACCTTAGCTGAACGCTTTGTTCAGAAAACAACCAAATCTATCTATGTACATGTTGGTAAATAATATTGGGAGCAGTGTCATAAATATTTCCAAACTTGTTTGTCTGGCAATAAAGGTAATCAAAGAGCAATGTACTGATCTCATGTCCACATTTGTCATTCTGTATTCTTCAAGTTCACTTTTTGTGCAGCTTGTTCATCACAAAACAGTTTTATGGTATAGGTGGAAGATACTACTTTTGGTACCGTAATTGTAAGCAGTCTATCACACGAAACAGGTCATCTGTAAATCAAAAGTATTGAACATTTCTGTAGAAAATTGACTTGCTTATCCCCTACAGAGTGTGTGATTTGTACGACAGTCCGTAACAACAGGCTTCCAGAAACCATTTCAGAAAGAATACAGTGAAGGTTCAGTTGAAAGTGAAGCTTAGTTCAGAACCGCCAATACTTGGGCTTCAGAGTTTTCATAGAACATTTTACAAGTAGTTTCGGTGAGTTTTTCTAAACGCAAGTTTGTCAAAGAACGTTTTTTTGGAAACGTGATTTGTCGTTGTTATTTGAAAGAACACAATTTCTTATGTTTCGACTTGATTTGATTTTATTTGGCGATAATACTGTAGTAATCCATCAAGAAAAACCATTTAGTGCAAGGACGCCAGGACATTCAAGGAACAGGAAAGTTAGAGTTCATGCCGGTAAGGAGATCAATTAGCTTTGCTACAATCTTGTTTCAACTCGTGGTGTTGTATATACGTGGAAAAGAGCTGTCAGATGATCGACACAGTTGCGCGGGGAATGTTGAACGTGAGTGTGCGCACTTTTAATAAGAACGGACGTCAAAAGTCTGATTGCATGATCAGTCGAAAAACATTTGCAAAGTTTAGCATTTCACGTTTCACATCTCACCGGAAAACCTGAATCCCGGATCTGCAAGCAACACAAATCAAAATGATGTCAAAGTACGGTAACCCATCTACAAACTGCATATGAAAATGCGCCAGCAAAAAGGCTTACTTTGAAACGGACTAATAAACAGGGAAAAAGGTGTAAACAAGATATACTGTACACTTTGACGGAGAACAAAGATAAAATGGAGAATGTAATAATGGCTATGATGTTCTCAATAAGGCGGAAGGTGATCTGAAAAACAGTTTTTAAAGTGCGAATGTAACTGTATTTGTTCTAACAAAGATATAAGAAAAATCGTCTTTAACAGTCAATATCATGTGTAAAATGGAGAAAAAACGACATTGACCTGAGAAATACCAAACCTACAGTATTGAAAAAGCCAAGAAGCATCATTGAAATTATTTGGCAAGTATTTTGCTTCCTCCCTTTCTAGACTGGTTGTGATAGTATTTGTCACAGAATCCACTTTTCCGTCATAATTCGGAATGTGGCCAAGCTGCATCAAAGTCGTAGCCAAGGAGCCTAGCTACATCAGTCGTAGCCTTTACGTCAAATCAAATTGCAGAACAAACTATGAGAACCCTTTGATAAGACAAAACTAGTAGAACGGTACTCTATTCTGAGCACAAAATTATAAAAATACCAGACTTTATTACATTGTCTGTTGCCAAATTCATATGCTCTTTTTATAATAGTGGATTACCTAATCAATTTGATGACCACTTTACTAAGACTGCATCAGTCCACATATATCCAACAAGACTTGCTTCTTTGCAAGATATCATTAACCCAGATTGAAAATATATGTGGGTCAGCTTTTGTTTACGTATATTGGTCCCAAAATTCTGTCTGATATTCCTGAAACTTTGAAATCTCTTCCGCCTTATTCATTTGGGAAACAATGTAAAAACGTCCTGTTTATTTGCCAAAATTCCTGTTGACTTTCGTTTCATGCGCTTGTCACTTTTCTGTAATGTTGTGTTGATGCCCTTCTTTTCCCTCCTATCTTTTGCCTCTGTAGTTGCTCACCCCACCCTCTGTACATAGAAATGCTTTTTCACCACTGTTTTTGTTCTTGTTGTTTTTTTTTGGCTTATGTTATATGACGATCATTCGATTTATTTTGTTACATTTATTTTACTATTTGTGAAACGTCTTACATTAAAAATTGATTTGTGCTAGCATCAAGACTGCCCGAGAATTTGACGCATATTTTTTTCGTCAACCCTTTATGATTCAATATGTTTGAACACGATTATTAACTTTCGAAAAACTGAAGTTTCTGATTTTTTTTATTCTTATCAACATGAAAGTAATTTGTGATCTTTGATTTTATTGTTTTCCTCTTGCTGCATTCGTGTTACTTCGTGATCTGAGTTAGAAAAATGCATGAATAAAACATAACCATTGTTGGAAAATTCACTACACAGCGCATGTTATGATGTTTATTTTGCGCATGCTTGACGTCACATTGCCGATCTTGGAGTGGTGCAATCCAGTGCTTATGCAAAAACTATAGTTTTCATTGCGCTAGTCAGTGTGCACATCCGAGTTACCGTACGTCAAGGTCTTTTAACACGTGCCACGAATAGAAAGTTTGATGTGGATTTAGCACATCACCGATGTTTGAGGAAAGTCTATGAAAGAAATGTTTGTATAGGAAAGGTTTGTATTTTGATGTACAAAATACGTTAAGGAAAGGTTTGTATTTTGATGGGAAGCATACGTTTTTAAAATTTTGATAGCAAACATTTTTCTAGACAATAAACTCAGTATATGTCGATAAAAGCATTGCCAACAGCTTAATTTTCCAAGAGCTGTACGCACTGGAACTTCGATCAGGGGCGCACGCAGGGGGGCTGAGGGGGCTAGAGCCCCCCTCCTTAACGGAAATCGCCTAAACACAAATTTGTTGCTGACATTTGTTAAAACACAAAACAATTCCCCATATGCATACATAGCTATATATGTATTTCGATTATAACTAGTGGTGTAGTTATCTGTTACCTTGTTACGTTACGAGTGTTACACTTCAATTGCAATAAGCAAATCGTGCTAAGACTATAGGAAACCCTCGCTGAATGTCGCTTTTCGATAAAGACGTTGCGATTCATGGGTCATAATGGCATTGAGAGAAACCACTTCATACATGCTATGACGTACAAACTCTGCACGTGTTGCGCAATGCGTTACGATTGGAGTTGTTCCTCCTGTAGTTCGGACTTCGGGTACCGTGATAGTCAGAAGAGTGCGAGGAAAAATGGATAAGTTTGTAGTTGTACAACGCAAGCGGAAAAGGAGTTCGTCAAGAGAAAGAGACTATTGCCAAGGAGATAGAAATGACACTAGCTCGTTCTCAGCGTCTGCCAATCAAGTATTCAGGAGTGAAATGACATTGGTAACTTCGTTGGCGTTCCCCTGGCTGATGCTGATCGACGAAAGGTATTGTTTAATTGCTAGTCCCCTCCTTCAGGTTTCTGGTTTCCATATGTAACAGTTGTTGCTCAAAATCGATATTTCCAGAAGCAATGGTTAAACGAATTTACATGGTTAGCGTACAGTAATATTTACAATGGAGCTTTTTGCAAATGGTGCGTTGTGTTTGTACCTGAGACTGGCTCATTTGTTTCGGGACCACACTGCAATTATAGAAAGGCAAAGCAAAAATTGCAACAATCACCAAAACTCTCACTATCATATATTATGTGTAGCCATGTTCGATAACTTTGTGCAGACAGATGCCGACAAATCCAGAGATGTACGAAATGCTTTAAACAGCAGTCGACAGAAGACTGTCTAAGAATATCGAAATCGTCTTTACCATAGCATCAGAACTATTGAATTTTGCGGTCGCCAAGAAATACCATTGAGGGGTCAGAGAGACGCTGGTGCATTTTCACAGAACGAAACTGATTGCAATTACGGAGTTTTTAAAGCTGCCTTAAGGCTGCGAGTGGAGGCTGCTGACAAGCAAACATCTGACCTCTTTTTAAAGGCTCCCGCAACGCTTCATATTTAAGCTAGAGAGTGCAAAATCAAATTATATCTTTGATGGGTGATGCCATACAAAAGCAAATACTTTCCGATATTTCTCAATGCAAATATTTTTCGATACAAGCGGATGAAACGACTGATGTAAGTCAAACAGAGCAACTTAGTTTATCCGTTCGGTTTATCAAAGATACCAAAGTGCACGAAGAATTTTTGTGCTTTGTTCCAGTTTCTTCATCAACAGGCAAAGATCTTGCATCTACGATTTTCACCCAACTATCTCAACTTGGGCTTAATCTGGAACATATGTGTGCCCAAGGTTATGATGGTGCAAGTAATATGAGCAGAAAATATCGTGGTGTCCAGTCTGGAGTAAAAGAATAGTACCCTGCTTTGGCCATGTACACTAATTGTTGCAACCATGTCCTTAACTTGGTCATTGGTACTTCATCGCAGTTGCCAGTTATTAGAAATGCGATGGCAGCTATATCGGACATGTTCGTTTTTTTGTCGCGTTCTGCACAGCGCGTATCGATATTTCAAGACAACGTTGATAGAGACGTTTCAGGCTCGGCTTCTTCGCGACAGAAGTTGAAACCAATTTGCGCCACACGCTGGGTAGAAAGATATGACTCGATCATCATTTTCGTGACACTATTGCCAGCAGTTGTTTCTACACTTGAGGAATTGCAGCAGGAAAACAAGTGGAGGTTGCGACCAAATCAGCAACTTTGCTCAATTCTGTACAGAAATGCACGTTTTCAATCGCGGCTTTGGTTATGCAACACACTTCTGGTATAATCCTGCCTGTTTCAAAACTGCTGCAAAAGAAAGAATTGGATATATTTGCAGTGATTGAGCTCATTGATAGCGTGCTGGATGTTCTCCGACAAAACAGAAGCAATTGCGAAAACGTTTTCATAAAATATTTGACCAAGCTAAGAATGAATGTGAAAAATATGATGCTCCACTATTGATTCCCAGAAGATGCAAAAGTCAAATTCTTGGAGATAATTATCCTTCTGATGACCCTGAGCATTTTTTTCGGGAAGCCATATTTGTACCGTATGTAGATCATTTAATAGTGGAAATGGAGGATATATTATTTGATCAGAGGCAGAAGTGCCGAAGTCTTTGGGGCTTGATACCTAAGTATTGCGATGCTTCGCGAAACACTGCTCAAGATTTAGAAAGGTTACTGGAAATATATCAGGAAGATGTTGGTCCCAGAGCAGCGGTTGTTCCTGAAGTGTAGCGTTAGGTAAATAAGTGGAAGAAGGAAGATGTTGGCACTGTTCCTTCGAGTGCCATCGAGGCACTCTGTGCTTGCCATGCTGACATTTATCCGAATGTCTACATGTTGCTCACCATTTTAGGCACTCTTCCTGTATCAACTGCTACAAGTTAGTGCAATCTAAGATGGTCGATTGGAAACGAGCGAATGACAGGACTTGCACTGCTTTCCATACACAAAAACCCCCAGATCGACATAGAAAAAATTATGAATGACTTTGTTGCCAGCAGTAATCGCAGATCTGATTTTGTGCTTTAGCATATATAAAATTTGTGAAAGGGATTATTTTACTAAAGCGAAAGATTTGAAATGAATATTGTACGACAAACAACTACTTTGCCCATGGCCCTTTAGGTAGGACTAACACTTAAGCAACTATGCACATTAACTGTCCGCCTGTGTATTCGTGCTATCGCTACGATTCCGTTTGCCGTGACGGTTTGCTTGCAAGAGAGAGTGAGAGATGTCACGTGCTTAGTTGGCCAAATAAGCACGAATGGGTTGCTCCAAAAGCCTCCTGAAGAGCATCTGTCCCTGTCCATTCTCTCATCTCAAAATTTCTACGGCGGCATCTGTCTGTACCTTGCGCAATTATCTGTAAAGTTGTGATATGTCGGCTAAGCTTTGTTTGCTACCACTGCCTCGAATATGTTAGATGATACACTAGCAATTCGCAAACGCTCGTTCTGCCTTTTACGCGTATATGTAGAAACTGTTGTTTCAATTATGTTTTGGTGATTTAACAAAGGTATTTTGATTTTGGTATTGACCAACAACCATGTAGCGTGGTTGTGAGATAATTCTACGATCAGTAGTGGTACTGCAGTGCATTTTGCTTGTCTGCGATGTTGAGAAAAGTGCTGTTGATAATATTTCGTGACAAATAATAGCCGACTGAGACACCAGAATTTGCTGGAAGTGGTATGAAGTAATGCTACTATATAACATAAGAGTGTTTTTAAAAACAATATCTCGGGATACTGAGCATGCCACAAACTTCCATAAACAATGTCAAAATTTTGCAGAGAAGTGCCACACTACATCGCATCGCACTTTAACAGATTAACAAAATCACGGTAACGGGGGAAAACGGGCAAAGAAAAACAGACGTCGCGGCTGGACCTGGTCAAGAAAAGTGTTGATGTGTTAAAATTGAAATAGCATATATGACATAAATGTTATAGTAAATAAGGTAGCCTGTACTTTAGTGAGAGCAAAATATTTTT